>Ga0209603_1000009_pt1 | contig 266093 bp, 236 predicted proteins | sample COGITO_mtgs_1206_FD_184812 | JGI IMG/M metagenome (GOLD analysis project Ga0209603, IMG submission 184812) | Pelagic marine microbial communities from North Sea - COGITO_mtgs_120607 (SPAdes) (version 2) | ecosystem: Environmental > Aquatic > Marine > Epipelagic ...
GTCGTTTACTCGCGCTGTTAACTTTCAGTTTTTAAATGACGCCGCTCAGCTTATTTATGAAGCCACCGAGAAGGTCGATTGTAAGGATATTACACCTCGTTAGCTGAGAGGCCCACCTCCAGCGTTTCCGAAATAATCCTTTACAAAGCGTTCTGATTTATCGCGCGACTTATCTTGCCTTATAATTGTGTTATCGAACACGTTTATTTCTATTTTGACGACACTTCACTTTTTTGCGCTAAAATATCACTTTATTTCCCACGACAAATCTGGTTTGGTTTTAAGGGACATGGTTGGTTTTGAGTTAATTTAGGAACTAAAAATTTTCCTTGTTTTCAAAAGTATGCCAATTTTCGAAGTTGACAGTAGGCATGATTAGCGAGAATTAAATTAATTCTTAATGGTTTTGATCCCAGGGTAGTCAAGCAGGTTAAGTAAAGATTTTCTATGGGCATTTAAGATCATTGGCTGAAAAGGCTTAGTTTTAAGATGGCATGCATTCATTCACAATTATGTTCAGGAGAAGTATATGACTTTTACAGAAACAAATATGTTTTACGCGCAAATCTATCAATTCATGGGTTTGGCTTTTATCGGCTCGTCGTTTTTACTTTGGGTCGGCATGCGGGTTACCTCCGTTTTGGTGGAACGCGACACTGACAATATTTTTGCCAAAGTATTGGCGATTGTTTTTGGTATAGCAGTTAGTCTGAACTATATCACAATCAGTGCAAATTTGGCGCTCCAACTTCAGAACCATGCATATTCGTTGAAGCAGTTTGCTGCGCAGGGCATAGATCTGCCGGCTACATCGCTCGGCTTTATCGAAAGAATGGGTGGCGGCAACGCCGTTCCAGAATTTAGCTTGATGGGAAACCCTCTGCAATTGTTGATCGGCCTAATTGCACTGGCCTTTTGCATCATGCCTCTCTTCGTGCCAATGAAATCTGCCAATTCCTGATTTGTGAGAGCCATAAGTGATGGAAAACGCGGCCGAAGGGTCGCGTTTTTTTTATTGAAAAGTTTGGTCCGTCTTATGTTATATGCGGAAGAATTACTTTTAAGTGCCACCCATAGCTGTGATATACAGATCGGAGCACTTTTATGTTGTCATCCCAGAGGCAGATGCAGCTTTTGTCTCTCGGCGGTTTGACCAAAGCGACAAATTTGTTAGTTTGGTTGTCCATTTACTCCCCGTATCTCCATCGAAACGTTTAACAGGGGAGCTAAAATGTCAGCTATATGTCAGCAATAAGTTGGATTTGCTTGGTAATTGACTGGATTTTAGGTCAATCGATTTGGACCCTAAGTCGCTGTTAAAGAGTGATTTATTGGGGTTGAAATGAATGGCCCCGTAGCTCAACTGGATAGAGCGCGAGACTTCTAATCTTGAGGTTGCAGGTTCAAGTCCTGCCGGGGTCACCATCACTGAATTTTAAAGGCCAGTTAAACCATCGACCCCGTCTCGCCCAGCAGGTAGCGCGCGACATCAATCGTGTCGATGGTCAGCGAGATGCCTGCCATCACCAAATAGAACAGCACGAATTTAGAGAAAATCGGCGCGTTGGTGAATTGCTTGCGGCGGCGGAACACCCAAATGTATACCGGCGTCCAGAACAGCAAATGCGCCAAGCCCAGCAGGCGGACATAGCCGTATTCGCCATAGAGATAATTCATAAATTCTCCGGCCAGCAAAAACGCCACCACAATGGCAATCGCCTCATAGCGCGGGCGCAATCCATCGGGCGTGCGCTGCACGACGAAGAAAATCGCGCCGAGATTGGCGGCAACCAAAATATACAGATAGGTCATAAGCCAAGTCGGTTGCAGGGCAATCGCTTCGCCAAGGGTTGCGGGTAATTCCATTGTTCTTCTCCATTCCTATGACAGTTAAATAAGCTTAGCTGATTTGGCGCCAGATGCCAGCCCACTGGCACAAGCCATCGCCAGACCCGAAGGAATCCGATATGTCTAAACGATGCAATTAGAACGCCTCATCGACGGACGACCCGTGTTCATTCGCCATAAGCGGATTAAGAATTTAAACCTGCGTCTGGTTCGCCAGCCCGCGCATCCCGAAGGCGCGATTATGATTTCCGCGCCCATGCGCATGTCCGAGGCGCGCATCGCCGAGTTCGTGCGCAGCAAGGCCGATTGGATAACCAAGCAGCAAGCCAAATTGGCCGCGCGGCCATCGCCCGCGCCCGTGGTGTATGAAGAGGGCGCCCCCTTCGCGCTTTGGGGCGCGCGCTATCCGTTGCGGCTAACCCATGCCACACGCGGGCAGGGGGTTCATTTTGCCGATGGGCAATGGCATATGGTCGTGCGCCAAGATGCAGTGGAAGGAAAAAAAGCCAAACTGATGGAAGCCGCCTATCGCGATATTCTGGTGCAAGAGGCTTCGCGCCGCTTGCAAGATTGGTCGCAAATCATGCGCCTCGATGAGCAGGGGCTAAGCCCGCAAGGGCTGGCGGCGCAAAGAATGACCTCGCGCTGGGGCAGTTGTCATGTCAGTCGCCGCACCATAAAGTTAAACTCTGAGCTGGCGCGAAAGCCTGTCGCCATGCTGGAATATGTGCTGGTGCATGAGCTGGTGCATTTGTTCGAGCGCGGCCATAACGCGCGCTTCTATGGGCTGATGGATCGATATTTGCCCGATTGGCAAGACAAGCGGCGCGCGCTCAATGCCAGCTAAATGGGTTTACGCTGCGCGCCAAACTCGGTAAGACAAATAAACAAGAGGCTGCGGCCTAAACGATGACCCATTACAATGAGCGGACGAGACAATGCCAGTATTGAGATCTAAAACGTCGACACATGGACGCAACATGGCAGGGGCCCGCGGCCTCTGGCGCGCCACAGGCATGGGCGATAGCGATTTTGGAAAACCAATTATCGCCGTCTCCAATAGTTTCACGCAATTCGTGCCAGGCCATGTGCATCTGAAAGATTTAGGCCAATTGGTCGCGCGCGAGATTGAAGCCGCTGGCGGTGTCGCCAAAGAGTTCAACACGATTGCCGTCGATGATGGCATCGCCATGGGGCATGACGGCATGTTGTATTCGCTGCCATCGCGCGAGATTATCGCCGATAGCGTGGAATATATGGCCAATGCCCATTGCGCCGATGCTTTGGTGTGTATTTCCAATTGCGATAAAATCACCCCCGGCATGTTGATGGCCGCCTTGCGCTTGAACATCCCAACGGTCTTCGTCTCGGGCGGGCCGATGGAAGCGGGCAAAGTGAAATGGGAAGACGAAGAAGAACGCGCCGTCGATTTGGTCGATGCCATGGTTGCGGCGGCCGATGAAAACATGTCCGACGAACAAGTCGATGCCATCGAGCGCTCGGCCTGCCCAACGTGCGGCTCTTGCTCCGGCATGTTTACCGCCAATTCAATGAATTGCCTGACCGAGGCCATCGGTCTTTCCTTGCCGGGCAATGGCTCGGTGCTGGCCACCCATGCCGACCGCGAGGCTTTGTTTAAAGAAGCGGGTCGCACGGCTGTCGAGCTGTGCAAACGCTATTATGAAGACGACGATGAAACCGCCTTGCCGCGCGCGATGGCGAGTTTCAAAGGTTTTGAAAACGCCATCATGTTGGACATCGCCATGGGCGGCTCCACCAATACGGTGCTGCATCTTTTGGCGGCGGCGCATGAGGCGGAAGTTGATTTCACCATGGCCGATATCGACCGCCTGTCGCGCAAAGTGCCAGTGCTGAGCAAAGTCGCGCCCGCTGTGCAGAACGTGCATATGGAAGACGTTCACCGCGCTGGTGGCATGATGTCGATATTAGGCTCGCTGTCGCGCGGCGGTCTGCTGCATGACGATGTGCCAACCGTGCATAGCAAAACCATGGGCGAGGCGATTGCCAAATATGATATCGCGTTGGATGTGTCGCCAGAGGTCAGCGAATTTTACCGCGCCGCCCCCGGTGGCGTGCCGACGCAAGTGGCGTTTAGCCAAAGCCGCCGCTTTGATAGTTTCGACAATGACCGCGAGAAAGGCATCATTCGCTCGACCGAACATGCGTTCAGCAAAGATGGCGGCTTGGCGGTTCTCTATGGCAATTTGGCCGAGAAAGGCTGCATCGTCAAAACCGCCGCCGTGGCCGAAGAAACCATGGAATTCACTGGCACGGCGCGGGTGTTTGAAAGCCAAGATTCTGCCGTTGCTGCGATTATGGCCAATGGCCAAGTCAAGGCTGGTGACGTGGTGGTCATTCGCTACGAAGGCCCCAAAGGCGGGCCGGGCATGCAAGAGATGCTCTATCCCACCAGCTATTTGAAATCCAAACGCCTAGATAAAGTCTGCGCGCTGGTCACCGATGGTCGCTTTTCGGGCGGCACATCGGGGCTGTCTATCGGCCATGTTTCGCCAGAGGCGGCCAGCGGCGGATTGATTGGCTTGGTGGAAGATGGCGATAAAATTGAGATTTCCATTCCCAACCGCTCCATTCACTTGGCGGTCGATGCGGCCGAATTGGCCAAGCGCCGCACAGCCATGGATGCCAAAGGGTGGCGCCCAAGCGAAAAGCGCGAGCGCAAAGTCACCAAAGCCTTGAAAGCCTATGCGGCCTTCGCCACCAGTGCCGATAGAGGCGCGGTGCGGGATTTGGATCAGGACTACACCGTCGATAAAAGCTAGAGCGGCACAACGCTTTCCGCAATTTTACCGCTGCGGCAAGCGTCGATAAATTGCGCGCCGAGCGCATGGCTGCGCGCAACGACCTCGTTCCATTTGTCAAATCGCTCGGCTTCTTTTTTCTGATATTTGGGGAAGTCTTGCCGCGAGGGAATTTTGCCATCGGGCAGGGCTTTCACCCAAGCGCGTGACGGGGCAATCATCACCACTTTGTCGAGCTGCGCTTTGGGCGCTTTGCGCCACGGATAGAATTTATCGAACCAGCGCATTTTGAAGTGGTCGTAGAAATGCGGATATAAAATCAGCCCCTCGGTGTCAGGCCAAAAGGTGCCCGGCACGGGGTGATAATCCAACATGCCGCCATCATGGTAAATATGCGCGGGGTCTTCGGGCAAGCGCACGGGCGACATGTAAATCGGAATGGAGCCAGAGGCGCGCAAGGCCAGCATAAAATTCTCTGGCGTTAACTTATCATGGCGCACGGCATAGCCATCGCGCGCGCGAAATTGGAGCGGGCTGCGTGGGTCGGAAAACACGGCGCGCTCGGTGAGGCCGCGCAAATGGTAATGCGTACCCAGCGCCAACAGACCCGCCCGCGCCAAAGCCAAACCTTGGCGCGCCCGATTGGCACTATTCAAACCGCCATGACACCGCACCGTGCCAATGTGTAGGCGATAGCGCTCATTGCTCAAAATCTCTTGAATGGCGTCAGGCGTATGGGGCGCAAAGGTTTTGTTCAAGACAATGCCCGTCTGTTCATCGATGGCCTCGAGACCAGTGGCGCCTTGATAGCTTTGTTCGACATAGGCTTTGGCGGTGGCCAGAAGCGCCGCGCCGGGGTCTTTGCGCGCGCTGGCTGAAAGCTTAAAGGCGCCGACCGATGTGCCGAATAAATCAACCGGTGTCGAGCGGCTGCGCTGCGGCATAAAATCGGAAAAAACAGCATGGTCTAGTCCGGCAATGGCCAACCATTTGGCTGCGCCCGAGGCGCCAAAAATCGTGCTGATGTCATTGGGGGCTAATCCGTTTTCGCGGATATGTTTCAAGGCGGAGGGCCCCGCCGCGATGGTTAGGTCTTGTGCCGGCATCGTCATCTTAGCGTTCCTGCATGGCGCGCTGCAAATCGGCGAAAAGTTTGGCCGAGATAATATTCTCGCCCGGTTGATATTCGGGATGCCACTGCACGCCGATGCAATGGCTGGCTTTGGCATGGCGCACGGCTTCGATGGTGTCGTCTTCGGCGCGGGCTTCGACAATCAAGTCATCGCCCAATTTATCGATGGCTTGCCAATGCAGCGAATTGGTTTGCGCTTGTGGAACGCCGAGCAGGGTATGGAAATAGCCATCTTCTAAAAACGCGGCTGTATGGCGAGAGGCATAGCGCCCCTGCAAAGTGTCGGCGTCTGGCGTGCGATGGTCGAGCTTATTGGCCTGCGTTTGAATATCGGTGGCCAGCGAGCCGCCGCAAACAATGTTCAGCTCTTGCATGCCACGACAGACCGCCAGCGTGGGGAGGTCGCGCGTAAGGGCGCCGTCGAGCAACGAGAAGGCGGCGGCATCGCGGTTTTTGTCGAAAGGCTCATGCGCGGGCGTGGCGGGCACGCCGTAATGCGAGGGATGAATATTCGAGCGATTGCCGGTTATCAAAACGCCGTCTAGTTTATCGAGCAGACGCTCCGCGTTAAATTTTTGACCAGGCATGGCGGCGGGTATCAGCACAGGCTGCACGTCCATATGCTCGGCCACGGCGCGCAAATAGAGGTGGTTGACCGCTTGCAAGGTATCGAGACCTTGGGTTTTTTCATTGCAAATAATACCGAGCAGCACGCGCGCATCCTCTTTTAAGCATAGGTGAGTTTACTTAACGCCTTTATGTCGATAAAACTACTAGCATAGGACGTGTCAAATTTCCGTCATAATTAGCGAGTATTTTTTGCAAATGAAAATGACCCATAAAACCATCTCAACCGTCATCGCTCTGTCCATGAGCCTTGTTGGTTTCGCACAGGCGCTCAGTGAACGCGAAGGCCTGGATATTTATCAACGCGGGCTATACCTCGAAGCGATTGAATATTGGAAAAAAGCCGCCGCCGCTGGCGATGCTGGCTCCGCCTATCGTTTGAGCGAAGAATTTTTCGACGCGAAAATCGTCAAACGCGATATCCAATTAGCTTTGAAATATTTACAGCAAGCCTCGAAAGGCAATGATGCGCGTGCGCTGACCGATTTGGCGTCTATGTATGATTACGGCACGGGCGTGCGCGAAGACCGCAACAAAGCGGGCGAGCTATATTTGCGCGCCGCGCGCATGGGCATGCCAGCCGCCATGTTCAACGTTGCCTCCATGCTGGAGACGGGCGAGGGACTGGGGCAAGATAAAATCGAAGCCTATAAATATTACGTGCTATCGCGCGACCAAGGTTTCGCGCCTTTCGCCAATAAAGCCATCGAAGAAATCTCGGCCAATATGACGGTCGAGCAAATCGCTGAGGGCGAAAAACGCGCCGATAATTTTATTCCGGATACGTTTTAAGCCGAATAGCCTGCGCGACCAAAGCCGGCCATTAAGTCGGCTTTTAAGTCCTCCACATGCTCGAGGCCGATGGAAACTCGCAGCATTTGCCCATCGGTTTTAAAGGGCACGGCTGTGCGCGGCGTCTCGCAGGGCACGATGAGACTCTCAAATCCGCCCCAACTATAGCCCATGCCAAACAGCGTGAGATTGTCCAACATGGCGCCCAATTGGGTTTCGCTGCACGGCTCGAGTTCAAACGAAAACAGACCTGCCGCGCCGCTAAAATCGCGCTGCCATAAAGCGTGGCCAGCATCGGAAGGTAGCGCTGGGTAAAACACGCGGCGCACGAAAGAAAGCGCTTGCAGCCAATGGGCCATCTCTAACGCGCTCGCTTGGTGCTGTTGCAACCGAAGCGGCAGGGTGCGCAAACCGCGCAAAGCCAGAAACACATCATCGGGGGCGGCGCAAAGCCCAAGCTGCCCGTGGGTGCGCCGCAAATGCGCGTGGTTTTCTTGCGCGCAAGCCACCGTGCCGAGCAGCGCATCGGCATGACCGACGATATATTTGGTGGCCGCCTGCACCGAATAATCGACGCCATGGTCGAGCGGTTTGAAATGCAGCGGCGTTGCCCATGTATTGTCCAAAGCGGTTTTCACGCCACGCGCCTTGGCGGCGGCCACAATGGCTGGCACATCTTGCACTTCAAAAGTTTGCGAGCCGGGGTTTTCCATGAAAATCAGCCCCGTGTTGTCGCCGATGCAATCGGCAATATCCGCGCCGATGAGCGGATCGTAATAGGTGGTTTCCACGCCCATGCGCGCCATGAAATTATCGCAAAACTTGCGCGTGGGTTCATAGACCGTATCGACCATCAGCAAATGCTGTCCGGCTTCGACGCCAGCCAAAATCGTCAGCGATACCGCCGAGGCGCCCGACGGCGTCAGCACGGTGCCAGCAGCATTTTCGAGTTCGCTTATGGCGTCCTCCAAGGCGGCGGAAGTGGGGGTTGCGCGGCGGCCATAGGTAAAGGGCATTGCCTCTTGTCCGCGAATGGCCGCCAACGAAGGGTAGAGTATCGTCGAGGCATGATAGACGGGCGTATTCACCGCGCCGTGGAAATCTTGCGGCTTGCGGCCTGCGAGAATGGCTTTGGTTTCATCTTTCATTGTTTTCTTTCGCGCGATTAGTGTTACATTTATCTCTGATTACAAGAGAACGATATCGTCTTTAAGTATTCTTGAAGGAAAGAGATTATGCAAATGTTCCGTAAACTTAGCGCAGGCTTCCTGCTGCTTGCCGTCGCCAGCTTCGCGTCCACGCCAGCTGCCGAGGCGGCGGGCGAAACCCTTGAAATTGTGAAAAAACGTGGCCATCTGAAATGCGGCGTGTCGCAAGGCCTGCCAGGATTTTCGACCCCTGACAATCGCGGCAATTGGACGGGCATTGATGTCGATTTTTGCAAAGCCGTGGCCGCCGCGATTTTTAACGACGCCGATAAAGTCAAGTTCACGCCGCTTTCGGCCAAAGAGCGCTTCACCGCCATTCAATCCGGTGAGGTCGACATTATCGCGCGCAACACGACATGGTCGATGCACCGTGACACGGCGCTGGGCGTCGATTTTCCGGTAATCAATTATTATGACGGGCAGGGCTTTATGGTGCGCGCTGACTTGGGCGTGCGCAGCGCGCGTGACTTAGATGGCGCAACGCTTTGCACCAATCAAGGCACAACGACCGAGCTGAATGCGGCTGATTATTTCCGCTCGAACGGCATGCAATATGAAATCGTGGCTTTTGAAAAAGCCGATGAATCGGTGGCGGCCTATAACTCGGGTCGTTGCGATGCCTATACGACCGACCACTCGGCGCTTTATGCGCAAAAGCTCAAATTATCTGACCCCAAGGCGCATATCGTGCTGCCCGAGGTTATCTCGAAAGAGCCTTTGGGGCCTTTGGTGCGTCAGGGAGATGCGGCTTGGAATGATTTGGTGCGCTGGACGCATTACGCGACCGTAGCGGCGGAAGAATTTGGCGTGACCTCGAAGAATATTTCTAAAATGAAAAGCTCAAGCAATCCATCCATCCGGCGCCTCATGGGGCAGGACGGAAGCTTTGGGGACAACCTCGGCTTGTCGAAACAATGGGCGGTTCATATCATCCGCGCGGTGGGCAATTATGGCGAGATTTTTGAGCGCAATGTCGGCGTCAAAACGCCGCTTGGCATCAAACGCGGCGTCAATGCGCTGTGGACGAAAGGCGGCTTGCAATACGCGCCGCCCATTCGCTAAAGAGGCTCGCCATCCAAAAGCTATTCCCTCTCCCGTGGCTGCGCGCCCGACTTCCGGCTGGCGTTAGCCGCGAGGCTGTCTTGCAAGTCTTGGTGCTGGCGGCCGTGCTGGGGGGCATGGCGTGGCTGGTCGGCAATGTGCAAAGCAATTTGGAACGCCAGAATATTAACTCGGGCTTTGGCTTTTTGTCAGAGCGCGCCGGCTTTGGCATCAATCAAACGCTGATTGCCTATACGGAAGACGATAGCTTTGGCCGCGTTTTGGCGGTCGGCCTGTTGAACACATTATTGGTTTCGGCTTTGGGGATATTTTTTGCCACGCTCTTGGGCTTTTCTTTGGGGGTGGCGCGGCTGTCGCGGAATTGGCTGATTTCTAAAATCGCCATGGTCTATATTGAGATTTTCCGCAATGTGCCTCTGCTGCTGCAAATCATGTTTTGGTATTTCGGCGTGCTTCGCAACCTCCCTTCGCCGCGCCAAGCCGTGTCGATTGGCGATGCGATATTCATGAGCAATCGCGGCTTTGTGGTGCCTTGGCTAGAGGCCAGTGCCGGCGCGTTTTGGTATGGGCTGGCCGCCTTGGGGCTTGTCATTGGCGGCATTTGGTTGCGCCGCCGTGCGGCAAATGCCCAAATCACCACGGGGCAAGCAACGCGGGTCTGGCGGCCTTTGCTGGGTTTGGCCTTAGCTTTATTTGGCGGCGCGGCGCTGATGGCAGGCGTGCCTTTCGCCTTGGATGTGCCGCATCTCAAGGGCTTTAACTTTCGCGGTGGATTGACGGTTATCCCTGAATTCGTGGCACTACTTTTGGCCTTGAGCCTCTATACCGCAGCCTTCATTGCGGAGATTGTCCGCGCGGGCATTAACTCGGTCTCTAAAGGTCAGCGCGAAGCTTCGGCCGCACTTGGTTTGCCCGAAAGCGTGGCGCTGCGTCTGGTGGTTATCCCGCAAGCTCTGCGCGTTATCATTCCGCCCCTGACCAGCCAATATTTGAACCTGACAAAAAACTCTTCGTTGGCGGTGGCGATTGCTTACCCCGATATTGTTTCGGTTTTGGCTGGCACCACGCTGTCGCAAGTCGGTCAGGCTTTGGAGATTATCTTCATCACGATGATGATTTATCTGAGCCTCAGCCTGCTCACCTCTTGGGCGATGAACCGCTATAACCAGCGCATGGCTTTTGTGGGGAACAACACATGAGCGCCAAAACCTGGACCCCAACGCCTGCGCGACCCGCGCCCGCCAATACCGTGGGCTTTGTCGGTTGGGCGCGCGAAAACCTATTCGCGACCAAATTAGACAGCGCGCTGACCCTATTATGCGCCGCTTTGATTATCTATGTGCTGGACGTGGGGCTAGGGTGGGCGATTGTCGATGCCAGCTTTAGCGGCGACGATCGCAATGCCTGCCTCAAGCCGGTGCAAGGCGCGTGCTGGCCATTTATTGATGCCAAATTGGGGCAGTTCATTTATGGCCGCTATCCCGAGATGGAACGCTGGCGCGTCGATTGGGTGTTTGCTTTGGGGCTGCTTGGCTTAGTGCCGCTATTGATGCCGACAGTCGGTTTCAAACGCGCCAATGTTATTTTCATGCTCGGGTTTTATCCACTGTTCAGCTTCTTCATGCTAACCGGCGGCAGCTTCGGCTTGGCGGCTGTCGACACCAGCGATTGGGGCGGTCTTTTGGTGACGCTCGTGGTGGCCGTCACGGGGATTGTCGGCTCGCTGCCCTTGGGCATTTTGCTGGCGCTCGGGCGGCGCTCAGATTTGCCGATTGTGCGCGCCTTATGCGTCGGATTCATCGAGATTTTTCGCGGCGTGCCGCTCATCACCGTCTTGTTTATGGCCAGCGTCATGTTGCCTTTGTTTTTACCCGATGGGGTAAACTTCGATAAATTGATGCGTTGCCTCATCGGTGTCGCGCTGTTCGCTTCCGCCTATATGGCCGAGGTGGTGCGCGGTGGTCTGCAAGCCATCCCCAAAGGACAATATGAAGCGGCGGCCGCTTTGGGGCTGGGCTATTGGAAAACCACGCGGTTGATTATTCTGCCGCAAGCCCTGAAGCTGGTTATTCCGGGCATTGTTAATACGTTCATCGGCTTGTTCAAAGACACCACTTTGGTGCTTATCGTCGGCCTGTTTGACTTGCTGGGCATCGTGCAATTGCACTTTACCGACAGCACATGGGCGACGCCCGAAACCCATATCACGGGCTATGCGTTTGCGGCTTTCGTGTTCTGGGTATTTTGTTTTGCTATGTCGCGCTATTCCATTTTCATGGAAAAACATCTTTCCACCGACCCCAATCAATAGAGCTAGGTAGAGCTATGACTGACCCTGTAATTCGCATTTCTGACATGAACAAATGGTTCGGCACATTCCATGTGCTGCGCGATATTAATTTGCAGGTGGCGGCGGGAGAAAAAATTGTTATCTGCGGGCCTTCGGGAAGCGGCAAGTCGACGCTTATTCGCTGCCTCAATCGGCTCGAGCAACACCAAGAGGGCGTCATTGAAGTGGAGGGCGTGTCGCTGGACGGCTCGGTGAAAAACCTCGAGAGCATCCGCTCGAACGTTGGCATGGTGTTTCAGCAGTTTAATTTATTCCCGCATATGAGCGTGCTGGAAAACTGCACTTTGGCACCGATTTGGGTGAAGCAGAAAACCAAACAACAAGCCGAAGCCTTGGCGCGCCAATTTTTAGAGCGCGTGCGCATCCCCGATCAGGCGGATAAATACCCCGGGCAATTGTCGGGCGGTCAGCAGCAGCGCGTTGCCATTGCGCGCGCCTTGTGCATGAACCCCGACATTATGCTGTTCGACGAGCCGACCTCGGCGCTCGACCCAGAGATGATTAAAGAAGTGCTGGATGTGATGGTCGAGCTGGCCGAAGACGGCATGACGATGTTGTGCGTGACCCATGAAATGGGCTTTGCGCGCCAAGTCGCCGATCGGGTGATTTTTATGGATGAGGGCGAGATTGTCGAAGAAAACGAGCCAGAAGCGTTTTTCTCCAATCCGCAAAACGAGCGCACTAAAATGTTCTTAAGCCAAGTTTTGTCGCATTAGGTTGGCGCGATTATTCGTCTAAAATTTCAACTTGCTTGCGGTTGTAAGCGCTAAAGCCCGCCTGCTGATAAAGCCGCAAAGCCGCCGGATGGTCGAGCGTGCAGGTTTGAATGATGATGCGTTTGGCCTCGCGCGCCTGAATAATCTCCAACACGTGGCGTACCATCAGGGGCCCATAGCCTTTGCCGATTTGGCCTTCGATGAGACCAATAAACACAATTTCGACTTGCGGGAAGAATTTGAAATTCAGCTCGACAAAGCCAATCGTCTGATTGTTTTCGCTCAGCAGATAAATCTCGGTGGCGGGGTGATGCACCAGCGCGGCCAATTGATGGTCGTTCAAATAGCGCCGATTGACCCAATGCCATTGCCGCCCCACTTGGTCATAAATATCGCGATAGGCATCGAGCTGAATGCCTTCGATGCGTTGAAAACAAACGCCCTCTGGCCAAGCGGGGGTCTGTTGCACCAGACTATCGAGGCTGGCGAGGTCGCGAAACGGCGCCTCCATCGACAAATGGGTTACCACAGTTTGAAAGCTCGCCATGGCGCGCGCCTATAGCCAATCGGGGCAGGGCAGGCCTTGCTGTTTCAAGAACTCAGGATTGAATAATTTCGACTGATAACGGGTGCCATAATCGCATAAAATCGTCACAATTGTATGGCCAGGCCCGAGGTCTTTGGCCATGCGCATAGCGCCAGCAATGTTAATGCCGCTCGAGCCGCCCAGCACCAGACCTTCGTTTTGCAAAAGGTCAAAGACAATCGGCAGGGCTTCGGCATCGGGAATTTGATAGGCGTCATCAATCGGCGCATCCACCAAATTGGCGGTCACGCGACCTTGGCCAATGCCTTCGGTGATGGACATGCCTTCGCTGCGCAATTCGCCGTTTTTAATCCAATGATACATATTGGCGCCCATCGGGTCGGCGGCGGCGATGCGGATGTTTTCATTCTGCTGTTTGAGATAAATTCCCGTGCCAGCCAAAGTGCCGCCGGTGCCGATGGCGCAGGTAAAGCCATCGACTTTGCCTTCGGTTTGCGCCCAAATTTCTGGCCCCGTGGTTTCAATATGCGCCAGTCGATTGGCCACATTGTCGAATTGATTGGCCCAAATGGCGCCCGCTTCGTGTTTCTCGTTCAGCTCGGCGGCCAGACGGCCAGAATATTTGATATAATTATTATCGTCGGCATAAGGCAGGGCAGCAACTTCGATAAGCTCCGCGCCCGCCAGCCTTAGCATGTCTTTCTTCTCTTGTGCCTGTGTCTCAGGTATCACAATCACCGATTTATATCCCAGCGCATTGGCCACCAAAGCAATGCCAATACCGGTGTTTCCGGCGGTGCCTTCGACAATCGTGCCGCCTGGTTTTAGGGCGCCAGATTTTTCGGCTTCGCGGATGATATAAAGCGCGGCGCGGTCTTTAACCGACTGGCCAGGGTTCATAAATTCGGCTTTTCCCAAAATCGTGCAGCCGGTCTCCGCCGAGGCTTTTTTCAGCTGAATAAGAGGGGTGTTCCCGATGGCTTCGATCATGCCTGTATGAAACTGCATTGAAATCTCCTAAACGGCTTTTGGTGGGGTTTGGATTAAAAATATATTGGTGTAATCCAAACGATGATCTATATCGTATATAATTATATTGTTGCAGTAATAGAAGCGTAAAGAGAAGATTTTGATCGCACAAAATGAAGTTTCCTCGGGTCTCGATACCCTCGTGGCTCAATATGTAGGTGGAGAGCTAGGCCATGGCATGTCTTTGCTGATGGCCAGCTATTTAACCCTCTCGCCAGAAGCGCGCCAAGATGTGGCCGCGCTGGAGAAAATCAACGGCGCGCTGCTCGAAGAAGCCGAGCCCGCCGATATGAACGCCGATGCGCTCGACCAGTTGATGGCGCGCTTGGACGAGCCAGAGGCGCCCATAGCCCCCAAAGAAACAAGCGCAACAAGCGCGCTGAATGATGATTTGCCAGCCCCGCTGCGGGCGTTTCTCGCCAAGCCGATTGAGCAAGCGCGCTGGCGCTTTGCTTATCCGGGCGTGCGCCATATGGAGTTGCCGGTTGGCGATGCGGGCGAGACGGTAAAACTTTTGAAAATCAAACCCGGCAAAGCCGCCCCGCGCCATACGCATAACGGTATGGAAGCGACTTTGGTTTTGCGCGGCGCTTTTCGCGATGGCGAGCGGGTCTATGAGCGCGGCGAATTGGCGGTGGCCGACCATGATGTGCAACACCGTCCGCGCGCCGAGGGCGAAGAAGATTGCATTTGCTTGGCCGTGACCGATGGCGCTTTGCGCTTCACCGATACACTTGGGCGTATGGCTCGTGACTTTTTCACGCTTTAGCTTTGCGCTTCTGGCCGCGCTGCTCTGGCTCACCTCACCCGCCACGGCTTTTGCCGATAAAGTCTCGACCGATTGGCTCGGCGGCATTCCTGCCAGCAATCAATTAGCCTATGAAGTCACCCGCAAGGGCAAACGCCACGGCTTTCAGGTCTTCGACTTTAGCCGCGACGAAGCTGGCAATCTCATCGTCGATGTTCACATTGAGATTGATTTCAAATTCGGCCCTATTACTTTGTTTCGCTATACCCATAAAAACCAAGAAATTTGGCGCGATGGCAAAGTGCAATCCATCGTCTCGCGAACCAATAATAATGGCGACGCGGAGTTCACCAATCTGCAGCGCGAAGCCGATGTGTTGGCGGGCAGTGGCACGAAATATCAAGGCGCCATGGCCGACCCGATTATGCCAACGACATATTTCAACCCGAATTTCATCCGCCAATCGCGTTTCGTCTCGACCCAAGATGGCCGCTTACTCGAGGCCGAAGTCGAGGAAATCGGGCGCGAGACGTTGGCTTTGCCAACGGGTAGCGTCGAGGCCACGCGGTTTCGTTTGGCAGGAAAATTGGCGATCGATATTTGGTATACAGACGCTGGCCAATGGGTACGCACCGAGTTTTCGCGTGGCGGCAATGTGCTGGTGATTAGCCCCATTGACCCAGCCAGTCTGCCACCGCGCAGCGAATGGGCGCGACCTTAACTTTTTTCAAAACGGCGGAGTTCCTATGAGCCTTAAAATTGTCACGCCGCTCGACGGCTGCGCTTGGATTACCGGCGCCTCTTCTGGCATTGGCGCCGCTTTGGCGCTGGAATTGGCCTCGCGCGGCTGGCAAGTGGCCATCTCGGCTCGGCGCAAGGCCGATTTGGCAGCGATTGCCAAAGGCCAAGATAATATCACCGCCTTCGTCTGCGATGTCACCGACCGCGATGCTATGGCCGCCACCGCCCAAAAGATTGAGAAAAAACTCGGCCCCATCGCTTTGGGGATTATGAACGCGGGCATTTATCTACCGACCGCCTTCCCAGAGTTTGAGGCAGAGATATTCGACCGCACATTTGAGGTCAATCTCACCGGCACGGTCAATGGGTTGGCCGCGCTGATGCCGCTAATGGTGGCGCGCGGCATGGGGCATTTGTCTCTCGTGTCCTCGGTGGCGGGATATGGCGGCTTGCCAACGTCTGCCGCCTATGGCGCTTCGAAAGCCGCCTTGTTTAACTTGGGCGAGTCGATGGCGATGGATTTAAAGGCCTCTGGCGTGCATGTGTCTATGGTGGCGCCAGGGTTCGTAAAAACCCCCGCAACCGATGTAAACCCGTTTCCCATGCCCTTTATCATCGAAGCCGAAGACGCAGCGCGCCGCATCGCCAATGGATTGGCCAAGGGCAAGACGCATATCTCGTTCCCCAAGCGGTTCAGCTTCTTGTTGCGCGCCATCAATTGGCTGCCGCGCGGGCTTTATGTAAAGCTCGTGGGGTCATCCACCAATAAGTAGCGCAAAGCGCTCTATTGGGCGTGTTTTAGGGTGAAATGCGACACATCGATGGAGCGCGTATCAAAGCCTGCCTCGCAATAGGACAGGTAATAGCGCCACATTTGCTTGAAACGTCGATCAAAGCCCAGCGCTTCCACTTCTGGCCAGACCTCTAGAAAATTCGTGTGCCATTCGGCCAGCGTGCGCGCATAGTCTTGCGCGAAATCCTCGCGATGCACCAATTGCAAGCCAGCTTTGTCAAATTCCGCATCCAATTTTGCCGGCGAGGGCAACATGCCACCCGGGAAAATATAGCGCTGAATGAAATCGGCCTTCTTGCGGTAGCTCTCAAACCGCTCATTGGCGATGGTGATAATCTGCAAACCCGCTTTGCCTTTGGGTTTCAGCAGGTTTTTGACTTGCTGAAAATAGGTCGACCAATAGCTCTCGCCCACCGCCTCAAACATCTCGATGGAGACAATGCGGTCATATTGTTCGGTCACATCGCGATAATCGCGGAATTGGAAGTCGACTTTATCGCTCAAACCTGCGGTTTCAATGCGGTTTTGGGAATAGGTCAATTGCTCTTTGGAGATGGTAATGCCGGTTACTTTGCAGCCAATTTCGCTGGCCGCAAAAGCGGCAAAGCCACCCCAGCCGCAGCCGATTTCCAAAACATGGTCGTCGGGGCCAATATTGGCGCTCTCGGCCAAGGCGCGATATTTCTCGTTTTGCGCATCGCGCAAGCTTTGCTGGCTATCGCGAAACAGCGCCGAAGAATAGGTCATCGTCGCGTCGAGCCAGAGGCTATAAAACGCATTGCCGAGGTCGTAATGGGCATGAATATTGCGCTTCGAGCCTTCGCGCGTATTCGGGCGCAGGCGATGAATGATGCGATTGACAATATTCATAAACTTATTTATATCAATGGTTTGTGAGATATATGTCATGTTTTTGTTTAAAAGTATAAGCAGTTTGCTAAGGTCCGGCGTAGTCCATTCGCCTTCCATATAGCCTTCGGCAAAACCCATCGACCCATTGCGCATTAAGCGACGGAACAGCTTTTTGTCATGGACGGTTAAAACGGCGGGGCCATCGTCATCCACGGGGGTGCCAAAGGTCAGCACGCGGCCATCGGGCAGCTCAAGGTTTAACTGGCCTTGTGTGAGATGTTTCAAAACCAAGGATATAATTTTTACCGCCGTGGGGAGGCGCGGCTGTTTTGCGGTTAGCACCTGTTTTCCAGGTTTTATTGTACTCATTTCATCTCCTGCCAGCTATGGCGTTGTTTGGGCGGCTCGGGACGTTTGACAAACGGCACACCTTTTAGAAATATCTTGGCAGCTTCATAATGGATTGCAACCACAACCTTCACGGTCATCAGGGGATGCGTCAAAAAGGCCTTCAGCAGGCTTACATCGGTAAGCGGGCGTTTTTTTCCAAAGAAACTGGCCACCAAAAGCGGTTTGTCGTCTTGGGTTTCGCGAATGACCATCCGCAAATCCTCATGCGGCGCGGCGGTTGAGAAATGATAGCGCGCCTGCATTTCCATGAAAGGCGAGACATGCAGCCGTTTATCGCGGCAATGCAACGTCAGCGTATCGCGCGACTGCCCCTTGAGCGGCACCACATAAGTGTGGTCATCGCCAAAGGTGTTGCGAACCTCGTAAATCATCGCGCTGATTTGCTCGCCCTCATAGCAATAATAAACCGTCAGCGGATTAAACGCGAAACCGAACATGCGCGGATAACATAAAACGTAAATCTCATCGGGCGGGCTGATTTTGGCCTCCTCCAGCAGACCATTTAAAAACGGGCGCAAGTGGGTGCCGTCGCGCGCGCCATGGTCGCGCAGGCGCAGCGAGAATAAGTTCCACCGATTGACCGATAATAGCTTCAAACCCAATCGGTCGGCATCTAGGTCATCGACGTTGAGATAGGCCGAGAAGACCCGATAGCCAAAGCGATGCGTCTTCGGCTGATAGCGCGCATGGCGCACCGCGCCGACATAGAGCGCGCTCGCTTGGCCCGCGGGGCTTGGCTTGGCCGACATTACTCGGCCGCCTCAGATGACGTATCTTTGGCTTGCTGTTCGGCTGGCTGTTTGGCTTCTAGTGCCGCCACCACGCGCAAGGCCGATTGCAGGCCATCTTCATGGAAGCCATAGCCCGCCCAAGCGCCACAAAACCAAGCCCGATGGCTGCCTTGAACGCTCGGTAAATCGACTTGCGCTTGCAGCGCATCGGCATCGAATTGGGGATGGTCATAGCGATAATGGCCAAAGACTTTATCGGCCGCAGGCGGGGTGAGGGGGTTGAGGGTGACAAATACCGGATAGCGCGCATCGAGATTTTGCAAGCGGTTCATCCAATAGCTGACGGTCATCACTTTGCTATCGGCGCCTTTTTGCGTCAGATAGTTCCACGCCGACCACGTGATTGTGCGTTTCGGCATCAGGCGTTCGTCGCGGTGCAGATAAACATCATTGGGCAAATAGCGCACGCGGCTCAACAGGCTGGCCTCTTGCGGGGTCGGGTCTTGCAAAATCGCTAGGGCTTGGTCGGTGTGACAGGCGAAAATCACCTCATCGAAACGATGGCTCTCGCCGTTCACGCTCAAGATGACGCCATCTTGCGTGCGGCGCACCTCGCTGACTTCGGCGTTGAGGTGAAGTTTATCGGCGAATTTTTGGGTGATTTTTTGAACATATTCGCGACTGCCGCCCGACACGGTGCGCCATTGCGGGCGGTCGCGATTGATCAACCGATGGTTGTAAAAAAATTGCAAAAAACTGCGGGCTGGAAAATCCATAATCTCATCGGCTGGCGTCGACCAAATAGCCGCCCCCATGGGCAGCAGATAGCGTTGGATAAAGACTTTGCTCATCCGGTTGCGTTTCAGCCAAACCCCGAGGCTTTCGTCGCCCAAAGTGCCAGCCTCATGGTCGCGCGCGGCGCATTTATTGAACTTAAAAATACCGAGCAACATGAGCCAGAAAACCGGATTTAAAAAATTGCGTTTCTGCGCGAATACCGCCGCCAAAGATTGCCCAGACCATTCAAAGCGCCCCCGATCGGCAGAAAAAGCAAAGCTCATATCGCTGGCTTCCGTGTCGACGCCGAGTTCGTCAAATAGGGCAATCAGGCCTGGATAATTCAGCTCATTGTAGACGATAAAGCCCGTGTCGACGCTCATCCAATCGCCGTTGCCTGTGTAGTCGATATCTTTGGTGGCGCTATGGCCTCCGGCGCGGTCGCGTTTTTCAAATACGCTTACGTCATGGTCGCGCGATAATTTATAGGCGGCGACATTTCCAGATATTCCGGAACCGATAATGGCAATTTTCATAAGGGGTACTCTTTATGCAACGAAAAACTCAACGGGTTATTTTACAAAGATTTGAAACTATCCAAGGCTCGCGCCCGAGCCGCCTCGTGATTTACCATAGGGTTCGGGTAGGTCTTGCCAAGTGTTATTTGGTCACTGTCCAACATGTCTGACTTGGCCGTCCATGGGGCAAATAGGGTTTTGCCCGAGAGCGGTGCCAGTTCTGGGCAGTAGGTTTTGGTGTATACGCCCGCTTTATCGAACTTCGGGCCCTGCAAAATCGGATTGAAAATGCGAAAATAGGGTGCGGCATCGGCGCCACATCCAGCCACCCATTGCCAGCTGGCGGTATTATTGGCGGGGTCGGCATCGGCCAAACACTGCCAAAACCATTTCTCGCCTTCGCGCCAATCAATCAGCAAATGTTTGATGAGAAAGCTGGCGGTAATCATCCGCACGCGATTGTGCATAAAGCCAGTGCGGCGCAATTCGCGCATGCCCGCATCGACGATGGGGTATCCGGTTTCGCCGCGCTTCCAGGTTTCCAAGTCATCGGGCGCGTCGCGCCATTGAAAGGCCTCGAATTTTTCGACCAAACAAGTGTCTTGAATTTGCGGATTATGGAACATCAACTGATAGGCAAATTCGCGCCAGCCAATTTCGGCGAGAAATTTATCGCCATCGGAGGTCGCAATGGCGCCGGTTTCTTGGGCGGCAAAGGTAGCGGCGACAAGGCGGCGTGGGCTGATTTCGCCCCACCGTAAATGCGGGCTGAGGCGCGAGGTCGCTGGCTCGGCGGGCAAGTTTCTGCGCTCGTCATAGCCAGTGATATTTTGCGTTAAAAACAAATCCAAAGCGGCGCGCGCGCCCGCCTCACCGGGGGTCCAGCTGGCCAATAAATCGGCGCCTTGGGGCGCGGGCGTTTGGCGAAGTGGCTCGCTGTCGGGCTGGCTTTCGGAGGCAGGCAAGGCGTGCGGGGCGTCCCAAAGATGGCTGTCGAGCCCGCGCGCCCGAGCGGCGCGCCAATAGGGGGTGAACACTTTAAACGGCCCGCCAGTTGATTTGGCGGTGATTTCCCAAGGCTCGAAAAGCAGGGAGGCGTTGAAGCTTTCGGCCAGCAGCCCGCGTTGTTTGAGGGTGTCTTTAAGGGCGGTATCGCGCGCCACATTTGGGGCTTCATATTGGCGGTTCCAATAGACGCCACGCGCGGCGGTTTCGTCGAGCAGGCGGGATAAGACTTGGGCGGGTTCGCCGATTTTATATATCAATTGGCTGCCACGGGCGCGCAAATCGGCGTCCAATTTGGCCAGCGAGCGATCGCGCCACCACAGCGACATGGCGCCAGCGGCGCGCGCGGCGGTGGGCGTTTCTTCGATGAAGACGGCGATTATCGGCGCCCCGAGTTGCAAGGCGGCTTCGAGGGCAGGATTGTCATCTAGGCGCAAGTCTTGGCGAAACCAAACCAAGATAGGGGAAACGGAACTGAAATTCGACACGCAGGCACTCCTCAACTCGACAGGCCTCAACTCGACAGACGAGTTTGTAATATGGCGCAATTCGCGCATTTGGCGAGTGGGTTTCGCAGGTTTTTAGAAGCTGAGGAAAAATAGCCACAAAAAAGACCGCGACCTTTGGGGGTCTGCGGTCTTTTGAAAGGGCTAAAAGTGGCTCCCCGGGCCGGACTCGAACCAGCGACCGAACGGTTAACAGCCGTTTGCTCTACCAACTGAGCTACCGGGGAATAACTTTAACGACAGGGATATAACAGAGCTTCGCACAAACGCCAAGATGAAAAACCTGAAAAGGTTGTGGAGGCCACGCCCGGAATCGAACCGGGGTACACGGCTTTGCAGGCCGCTGCGTCACCACTCCGCCACGTGGCCCGTGGGAACTGCAAATTGCAGATGGTGAGTGATGCCGTTTATAAATGGCCTGGCCGCGAGTGCAACAGGTTTTTGGGCTACTCCGCATGGCGCCCCTCGAAAGGGCGTTTTTCTGACGCGGCTCGCCCCCGAGGAAGCTAAAATTGCCGCTTACAGCTTTGCTTCTCAAACTGCCCAACCTTTGCTTCTCAAACTGATTGTCAAATCTCGTGACGCCCCGTATATAAGGGGCAGATACAGCAGATGTTCCAACGAAGGATTCGACATGGTTGCGACGCAATTAAACGATGATATTGGCGCCCAAGCCCGCTTTAACATGGTGGAGTGCCAAATTAAGCCCGGTGGCGTTCGGGATTATCGCTTAACCTTGCACTTGGCTCGCTTGCCGCGCGAGGTTTTCGTTAGCTCTGACGTGCGCGACTTGGCCTATGCCGACCTCGAAATCGAATGTTTGGCTGGCGAGGCCAACCGCACTTTATTGACCCCCACAGCTTTCGCGCGTCTGGCCGAATTGGCCGATGTGCAAGCCGATGATGTGGTTTTGGATATTGCAGGCGGCACCGGATATTCGGCGGCGGTTCTGGCCGGACTTGCCAGCACGGTTATCTCGCTGGAAGACGACGAATCTTTGGGCGAAAAAGCCAGTGCCATCTGGCAAGATTTGGGCATTGATAATGCGGTCGCGGTCAGTGGCGCTTTGCCCCTCGGGCAGGCCAAACAAGGGCCCTTTGATGTTATCCTCATCAACGGCTGTATTGCGGAATTGCCAGAGGCTTTGCTGGGTCAATTGACCGAGGGCGGGCGACTGGTTTGCGTGCAATGGGATGACGGCGCGAGTAAAGCACATAAGTACCGTCGTATCGGTGACAGTTTTGCAGCGCGAGCTGCGTTTGATTTATCGGCGCCTCGGTTGACGAGTTTTGACCCGGCACCAGTATTTGAGTTTTAAGGATAGGTCGGGGCGCTTGCCCCCTCTCTCAGAATCAGGCGGGATAGAGATATGAGAAAAAGAAAACAATCGCTCATAGCCGTAATGGCTCTGGCCATTAGCATGACGAGCCTGCCAGCGCAGGCGGAAACGCTCCAAGGCGCTTTATCGCAAACGCTGGCGCGCAATCCTTCTTTGTCGGCGGCGCGCTCGAATTATGAGGCGCTTTACGTGAGCCAATTCGTCACGCTGGCCGATATGCTGCCGCAAGTCACCGCTTTCGTCAGCGAGACCCGCAGCGATACCGATGCCAAGAATGTCTATTCCCGAGAAGCCGTCAATTCCATGGGCAGGCCCATGTATGAAACCGATTTGACCGATAGCGACAGCTATGGCTTGCAACTGACGCAGCAATTGTTCACCAGCGGCAAAAACCTTAATGCGTTTCGCGCCAAGCGCGCGGAAATTCGCTCCGAAGAAGCCAAGTTAACCGGCACCGAACAGCAGATTTTATTGTCCTCCATCGCCGCCTATTTGGATGTGCTGCAAGCGCAATCGGTTTTGCAATTGCGCGAGAAAAACGTCACGGTTTTGGAAAAGCAATTATCGGCGGTAAAAGATCGCTTTAGCGTGGGCGTGGTTACGCGCACCGATGTGGCGCAATCGGAAGCCGCCACGGCGGGCGCTTTGACGCAACGTTTGGTGGCACAAAGCGCGCTGCATGGCGCGCGCGCCGTCTACCGCGAAGTTGTTGGCGTGGAAGCGGATAAATTGGTCAAACCGACCAAATTGCCGCGCTTGCCGCGCACCCTAGACCGCGCCTTGAGCATCGCGCGCAAAGAAAGCCCTCTGTTAAAGTCCGCCCAAGAAATGGCCACCTCGGGCAAGTTTAACAGCCTCAGCACCATCGGCAGTGCCTTGCCGACAATCAATTTGACGGGTAGTTATATTCGCAATGAAAACCCCAATGGCTCGGCGAAAGTGGATATTGATACGGCCAGCGTGCAAGTGCAATTAAACGTGCCTTTGTTCCGAGGCGGGCGTTCCATCGCGGCTATTTATGGCGCCCGCGATTATAATAATGCGCTGAAGAGCAATATTCACGTTGCCTCCAATACGCTGGAGCGCGAGGTTGTGGTGGCTTGGCATAATGTGGCCGCCACCAAGTCGTCCATCGGGGCGACCAAAGAGCAAATCAAAGCGGCGGAATTGGCGTTAGAAGGCGTGCGGCAGGAAAACCGGCTTGGCACGCGCACCAATTTGGATGTGTTGAATGCCGAGCAATTGCGCCTCGATGCCAATGTGGCTTTGGTGCAAGCCGAGCGGGATGAATATCTCGCGGCCTATAATTTGCTGGCCACGATGGGGCGTCTGACCGCGAAGCGGTTGCGCATCAAACCGGCCGAAGTGGCGTCGCGTAAATAGTAAAATGGTTGTGTATTTCCCCCGGTTAAGTTTGGGGCAGTTGGCGTATCCTGAAATTGGGGTTGAACGGCATGAGCACAGCAGACGAAAAAGACGTAAAGTCACAAGATGAAGTTATTCTCGCCATCCGCCGAATTATCGAGGCGGAGCAGGCGGTTATGTCGGATGGCGAAGATTTGCACATGGCCTCTGACGCGGCGCAATCGCGCATTGAGGCGGCTTTGCATCGCTTGGGCGGTGGCGCCCAACAGCCGCCGACTTTGTTGGAATTGCTGATGCTCGAACGCCTCGACCCTTTGTTGAACCAGTGGATGGAGCAGTCTTTGCCGCCGCTGATGGAGCGCATCTTGCGCGATGAAATGCGCGGCTTAATGCTCAAAAGCCTGCAAAATTCGTGAGGCGTTTTGGCATATAAGCGCGGCCAACCCTTGAGATTTAAGACGGCTTGGTGTAACTCCAAATAGCAGAAACCGTGCTGCTTTCCCTGAAGTGACTTGCGAAGAGTTTAGTCTTTATGTCCGATACCACGCCCGCCCAGAAACTCGATAAAATTTTCGATCCCAGCTCGCTGGAAACGCGCCTCTATGAGACGTGGGAAACCAGCGGGTGTTTCAAAGCCGGACGCGTGCCAGAGGCCGAGCCTTACACCATCGTCATTCCGCCGCCCAATGTGACGGGCAGTTTGCACATGGGACATGCGCTCAACAATACGCTGCAAGATATTTTGTGCCGCTTCGAGCGGATGCGCGGGCGCGATGTTCTTTGGCAACCTGGCACCGACCATGCGGGCATTGCCACGCAAATGGTGGTGGAACGCCAATTGGCCGAGCAGGGACAAGAGAGCCGGCGCGATATGGGACGCGAAAAGTTTCTCGAACGCGTCTGGCAATGGAAAGAAGAAAGCGGCTCGACCATCACCCAGCAATTGCGCCGTCTCGGCGCCAGTTGCGATTGGAGCCGCGAGCGCTTCACCATGGACGAGGGGCTGTCGAAGGCTGTCGTCAAAGTTTTCGTGACGCTGCACCAGCAGGGTTTGATTTATAAAGACAAGCGTCTGGTTAATTGGGATCCGGGTCTGTTGACCGCCATCTCCGATTTGGAAGTGGAACAGCGCGAAACCAATAGCCACTTGTGGCATTTTAACTATCCGCTGGAAGATGGCTCGGGGCATATTACCGTGGCGACCACGCGGCCAGAAACCATGTTGGGCGATACCGGCGTGGCCGTGCATCCAGACGATGAACGCTATCAATCTTTAATCGGTAAATTTGTCGTGCTGCCGATTGTCGGGCGGCGCATCCCGATTGTCGCCGATGACTATGCCGACCCCGAAAAAGGCTCGGGCGCGGTGAAGATTACGCCGGCGCATGATTTCAACGATTTCGAAGTCGGCAAGCGTTGTGGGCTGGCCGCTTTGAACATGCTCGACCAAAAGGCTTGTGTCGATTTATCCGACGAAGGTTTTGACGACATGCCTGCCAAAGAAGACTGGCATGGGCTCGACCGCTATGCGGCGCGCAAGAAAATTGTCGCGACTTTGGAAGACCTTGGGCTGGTCGAGAAGATTGAACCCGACACCCATATGGTGCCTTATGGCGACCGCTCCAATCAGGTCATCGAGCCGTGGCTGACCGACCAATGGTATGTCGATGCACAGACTATGGCCAAGCCCGCGATAGAAGCGGTGACTTCGGGCGCGACCAAATTCGTGCCGCGGAATTGGGACAAAACCTATTTCGAATGGATGCGCAATATTCAGCCGTGGTGCATTTCGCGCCAGCTGTGGTGGGGCCATCAAATTCCCGCTTGGTATGACGCGGATGGCAATGTCTATGTCGGCGAAGATGAGGCGGCGGCGCAAGCGCAAGCCGGCGAGGGCGTGGCTCTTACACGCGATGAAGATGTGTTGGACACATGGTTCTCCTCGGCGCTTTGGCCGTTCTCGACTTTGGGCTGGCCAGACCAGACCCCCGAGCTGGAGCGCCATTATAAAACCGATGTGCTGGTGACGGGTTTTGATATTATCTTTTTCTGGGTCGCGCGGATGATGATGAGCGGCCTGCATTTCATGGATGGCGAAGTGCCGTTTCACACGGTCTATGTTCACGCGCTGGTGCGCGATGAAAAAGGCGCCAAAATGTCGAAGTCAAAAGGCAATGTCGTCGACCCGCTGGAGCTTATCGACCGCTATGGCGCCGATGCTTTGCGCTTTACTTTGTCGGCCATGGCGGCCATGGGGCGCGACATTAAATTGTCCGAGAGCCGCGTCGAAGGCTATCGCAATTTCGCCACCAAGCTTTGGAACGCCGCCCGCTTTTGCGATATGAACGGCTGCTTTGAGGCAGACGGTTTCGACCCCGCCAGTGCCAGTCTGCCGCTGACTCAATGGCTGGTCGGCGAAGTGGTGCGCACGCAAAACAGTGTGACACAAGCCCTAGAAGCCTATCGCTTTAACGATGCGGCCAATGGCGTGTATCAATTCATCTGGAATAGTTTTTGCGATTGGTATGTCGAGCTGGCCAAACCCGCTCTGCAAAATGACAACACCGCCGCCGACGCGCAAAAAGCGGAAGTGCAAGCGGCCACCAAATGGGCGCTGGAAAATGCGCTGCGCCTGCTGCATCCCTTCATGCCATTTGTCACCGAAGAGCTATGGGCGAAAACGGGCGCGCGCGACAATCACTTAATGTTGGATGTCTGGCCGCGCTTGCCCGAGACTTTGGTGAACGAAAAAGCCGATGTGGAAGTGACGTGGATGATTGACGCGATTAGCGAAATTCGCTCGGTGCGCTCGGAGATGAATGTGCCGGCTGGCGCGCGCGTGCCGCTGGTGGTGATTGGCGCCAATGCGGAAACCCAAAACCGATTGAGCGAAACCGGAGCCGTGTTGCAACGGTTGGCGCGGTTGGAAGATATCACGCTGGCCGATGCGGTTCCCGAAGGCGCGGTGCAGGCTGTGTTGGGCGAGGCGGTTCTGGCTTTGCCGCTAACCGATGTGATTGATGTCGATGCCGAGCGGGCGCGTCTGCAAAAAGATATCGGCAAGGTGGAAATAGAAATTAAGAAAATTTCTGGCAAGCTGAACAATCAAGGTTTCTTGGACAAAGCGCCTGCGGCGGTTATCGACGAGAATAAAGCGCGCCTCGCCGAAGAAGAAGCGCGGCGCGATAAATTAGGCGAAGCGCTGAAACGGCTCGGATAATTTAGCGGTAAGGTTTAACGATAAGCGATGAAAAACGCATAGCCCGTCACCAAAAGGCAGACGGCAATACTGGCGCATTTGACGTTGGAGTCTGAAATATGGTTGGTCCATCGCGCGGCGCCATAGCTGCCGATGCCAATGCCGACCATCACGGCCAGCCCGCCGACATAATCAATCTTGCCTTCCAGCGCGAACAAAAGAAGCGCGGCGATAGAGGATATCGTGGCGAACACCAGCTTCAGCCCGTTCATGGCGCGCACGGCCGTATAGCCAGACAGCGATAAAGCGGCGAGGGTGAGAATGCCAAAGCCGCCTTGGAAATAGCCGCCATAGATGCAGGTTAAAAACAAAGCCAGCGCGCCTGCCATTTGCACGCGGCGTCCGCCAAAGCGTGCGGCCAAACGTTCCAATTGCGGCCCCGCCATAAACAAAAGGGTGGCGAATAATAACAACCAAGGCACGGCCGCCGCAAAGACATCGGCATCGGTTTGCAGCAAAGCATAGCCGCCCAATAGCCCTCCGATAAACACCAGAGGCGCTTGCCAAAGCAAGTCTTTGCCCATGCCGCCCATATGCTGTCGATAGCCCAAGACGCCGGTGATGTAGCCGAAAGTGGCGGCGAATGTATTGGTGGCATTGGCGATGATGGGCGGCATGCCAGTGAACACCAAAGCGGCAAAGGTAATGCCACTGCCGCCGCCTGCCAGTGCGTTCATCGTGCCGCCAATCAAGCCGGCCAAAAAGAGTAGGGCTGTTTCCATGACCGCGAGTGTAGATGATTTGGCGAGGGGCGCGAGAAAAAGCTCGCGTGTCGAGGCACGTGCTTAAGCGTCGACCTCAATCACCACAGGCACATGGTCGGAGGGTTTTTCCCAATCGCGCGTATGGCTATGAATGTCGAAACTGGCGAGCAGATCCGCCGCCAGCGGCGACATCAGATGATGGTCAATGCGAATGCCATTGTTCTTTGGCCAGGCACCGGCCTGATAATCCCAAAACGTATAAGTGTCATCGCCCGTCTGCGCCAGCGAGGCCACGGCCTCGGTCAGCCCGAGGTTTACGATGGCGCGAAACGCGGCGTGGGTTTCGGGGCGATACAGCGCATCGCCTTCCCAGCCTTCGGGGTTATAGCAATCTTCGGGCTGTTGGATGACGTTATAATCGCCCGATAGGATGAACGCTTCTTCGTAAGACAAAAGCGTTTTGGCGTGGGCTTGCAGCGCCTTCATCCAGTTTAATTTATACAAATATTTTTCGTGCTGCCCATCGTCGCCGACCGGATTGCCATTGGGCAAATATAGCGATGCCACGCGCAAAGCCCCTTTTTCGGTCGAGACCACAGCTTCGATATAGCGCGATTGTTCGTCTTCAAAATCTGGCAAGCCGCGCGAGACATCTTCGAGCGGCAATTTGGAAAGCAGCGCCACGCCATTATAGGTTTTCTGCCCGTGCGTTTCGACGTTATAGCCCAGCGCCTCAATGTCGGCGCGCGGGAAAGCTTCATCGACGCATTTTAATTCTTGTAGCCCCACGATATCGGGTTGTTCTTCGCTCAGCCAGCGCAGCACATTGGGCAGGCGCGCCTTGATTGAGTTCACATTCCAGCTAGCAATTTTCATCAGACGTCAAAGCTCGTGCCGCAGCCGCAATTGGCGGTCGCATTCGGGTTTTTAATTTGAAAGCTCGCGCCGATTAAATCATCGACCCAATCAATCTCGCTGCCTTGCATATATTGCAGCGACATATCATCGACCAAAACCGTGACGCCATCGCGCGAGACCACAAGGTCTTCAGGCGTTTGTTGGGCATCGATGGAGAAGACATAAGAAAAGCCAGAACAGCCGCCGCCTTGCACGGCCACGCGCAAGCACGCGCCGTCTGCCTCGGCGGCGAGAATTTTTCCGATTTGCGCCGCAGCACTCTCGGAGATACCGAATTGGTTTTCTTCCATAGCTATTAAATAGGGCGGATTTCACAACGATTCAAGATATTGTGCGTTTATGGACGTGATTAAACACGAGATAGAACATGAGGCCGAGCTGACCCGCGCCCATTGGGACTTGCTGCTCGACGCCGACCCTTGGCTGGAAGCGGTGCTAGATTACCTGCCGCCGAGCCAAGCCGAGGCCGAGATTTTCCGCATCGGCAAGGCCAAAAACCCCTATGCGCTTTGCGTCATCGTGCCGATTGTCGATGGCTATGAAATCAAAAACATCGCCACGCGCACCATCATGCGCCGCCAAGGCATGGCCAGCGCTTTGATTGCCCATGTGGTCGAGCTGGCTAAAACGCGCGGCGTCAAAGCGGTGGAAATAGGCACGGGCGAAACGCCCGGCGTTATGGGCAATGCGCAAATTCGGCTGTATGAAAAACTCGGGTTTAAACGCGACGGCGTGCTGAAAGATTTCTTCCGCCGCTACCCAATCCCCATCATCGACAACGGACACTTGCTGCGCGACATGGTGATGTTGCGCCAAGAGTTTTGAGGTTTTTTGCCTTAAGTTAACTTATTGAAAATAGCCTGCTTACCTTTAGCGGCGGCACGTGCCACGCTGGTTGAAAAAATAAGGTGGGATATGAAACATAGATCAAAAAAACATTTAACGAGACTGGCCACGCTTTGGCTGGTTGTGGGTTTGTCGGGCTGCGCCAATGTCGAGATTACCCTGCCCATCATGCAATTGGCACCGCCTTCGGCGCGCATTTTGCAGGTCGATTATTCCACCGCTTGGTCGCGCACGATTGGCTGGTTCGATGCGCATGAATTTGAAATCACCGAGATTGATGAAGGCCTCGGCCTGATTGCGGGCCGTCTGGCTTTGCCCGAGGACGATGCGCATATCGCTTGCGGAACATTTGACATTCGCTCGCCGGTATCGCCGCCTGTGATGAAAAAATACGCCAAGCTGCGCGTGCATCTCACCCAAGGCTTTGGCGCCAGCTCGCAAGTGCTAATCAGCGTCACCGGACAGTATCGCCTCGATGTGATGAACACCTATGCAGGCCAGAGGATGACCTATACGGGGCCATGAGTCTCGCGCGGCGGTATTGAGAAACAGGTTTTCAATTTCCTCGATGGCAATTCCAAACCGCAGCTCAAACAGCTTCCAAAACAGTGGCCTAACTATCGCCCTAATTAGTGGCTTCTCATTGGATGGAAAGCCCCGTAAAAGGGAAGCATGACACATGATATTTATCACGCGCCCTATGCCTGTCAGCCAATCTCTGGAGTGGAGAATGGCGGCTCGCGCGGACGTCTATATCCAGAAAGCGAAAGCCAAACGCGCACGCCTTATCAGCGCGACCGCGACCGCGTATTGCACTGCGGCGCCTTTCGTCGGCTCAAGCATAAGACGCAAGTTTTCCTCGCCCATGTTGGCGATTATTATCGCACCCGCTTAACGCACTCCTTAGAGGTGGCGCAAATCGGGCGTTCCATCGCGCGCGAATTGGGGCTGGATGAAGAGCTGACCGAAACCCTCTCGCTGGCGCATGACCTTGGCCATACAGCTTTTGGCCATGCGGGCGAAGATGCGCTCGATGCCGCCATGCAACCGTTTGGCGGCTTTGACCATAATGCGCAAACCCTGCGCATCGTGACGCAATTGGAAAAACGCTATATCCCCTTTGATGGCCTCAACCTGACATGGGAAGCCCTCGAAGGTCTGGTGAAACACAATGGCCCGCTTTTGCAGGGCGAGCAGACACTCGCCGATTTGCCATTTGCCATTCAACAACATGCCAAGCAACAAGATTTGCATTTGCACACATGGCCCTCGGCCGAGGCGCAAATCGCCGCTTTATCCGATGACATCGCCTATAATAATCACGATATTGACGATGCTTTGCGCGCCAATCTCATCACGCTAGACGACTTGCGCGAGCTGCCGATGACGGGCGATATTTTGCGCGCCATTGAAGCCGAGCATGGTCAGATTGACGAAAAGCTTGTTCGCCATGAATTGGTGCGTGAGATGATTTCATTGATGATTGGCGATTTAGTGGGCGTGGTGCGCCATCGTTTGGCCGAGCATCGCCTGGAAAGCGCCGATGATATTCGTAATCTGGGCGGCGCTTTGGCCGAGTTTTCGCCAGAGATGGACGAGAAACATCGGACGATAAAATCGTTTCTATATGAGCGCGTTTACCGCCACCACACAGTCAATGGGTCGATGAGCAAAGCGCGCAGGGTGATGCGCGATTTGTTCGATTTGCAATTCGCCGAGCCAGAGCTGCTGCCCGAAGACTGGCGCCGTTCGGCCATGTCGGGCGATGAAACCCATAAGGCGCGCATTCTTTGCGATTATCTGGCGGGCATGACCGACCGATTTGCCATGGAAGAGCATCGCCGATTGTTCGACATTTCCGACACAATGTCTTAAGGGGCATATTTGCCGTCCCATCTTTTATTTGAGTGAAACCGATGAATTTATTTGCCGCAATGGAAACCCAAGTCCGCGATAGCCTAAAAGCGTTGCAAGCGCGCGGGGCTTTGCCAGATGGGCTCGCCCTCGACCGCGTGGGCGTCGAGCCGCCGCGCGAGGCCAGCCACGGCGATATGGCCACCAATGCCGCCATGGTCTTGGCCAAGCCCGCAGGGCTGAACCCACGCGATGTGGCGGCGTTGCTGGTCGAGGAATTGGTTAAATCAGACGCCATTGAAAGCGCCGAGATTGCCGGGCTAGGCTTTGTGAACTTGCGCTTGTCTCCCGCGCTATGGCTCGGCCTTGTGCCGACGATTTTGCAGCAGGGCATCGGCTTTGGCGATCAAACGGGGGCTGGCAAATTGAATATCGAATATGTCTCGGCCAATCCCACCGGCCCGATGCACGTGGGCCACGCGCGCGGCGCGGTGTTTGGCGATGCTTTGGCGCGCTTGCTAGAGAAAACCGGCCATGAGGTCTTGCGCGAGTATTATATCAATGATGCTGGCTCGCAAGTGGATGTGCTGGCGCGCTCGGCTTTGCTGCGGATGCGCGAAGCGATGGGCGAGGCCATTGGCACCATTCCAGAAGGCCTCTATCCGGGCGATTATCTGGTGCCTGTAGGCCAAGCTTTGGCCGAAAATCACTCTGATTTATTGACCCAAGATGACGCCACACAAGTGCAAGTGGCGAAATCTGTGGCGCTGCCGATGATGATGGATCGCATCCGCGAGGATTTGGCGGCCTTGGGCGTCTCGCATGATTTCTTCCTGTCGGAGCAAAGTCTGCATGACGATGGCTCGGTAGATAAATCACTTGAAGTTTTAGACGCTAAGGGATTGATTTATCAAGGTGTATTGCAACCCCCAAAAGGCAAAACGCCGCCACCCGATTGGGAGCCGCAAGAGCAAACGCTTTTCCGTTCGTCGGATTTCGGCGACGATAGCGACCGCGCTTTGAAGAAATCGGACGGTAGCTGGACGTATTTTGCGCCCGATATCGCCTGCCATTTCAACAAAGTCACGCGCGGCTATACTCAGATGATTGATGTTTGGGGCGCCGACCATATTGGCTATATCAAGCGCATGCAGTCGGCGGTGACGGCGATTAGCGAAGGCGAGGCGGCTTTGGAGGTCAAAGTCTGCAATCTGGTCAAGCTTATGCGTGGCGGCGAACCCGTTAAAATGTCGAAACGCTCGGGCAGTTTCATCACTTTGCGCGAGGTGGTCGAGGAAGTGGGCAAAGACGCCGTGCGCTTTATGATGCTGACACGCAAGAATGATGCGCCCTTGGATTTTGATTTCGATGTGGTGAAAGATAAAAGCCGCGAAAACCCGGTTTTCTATGTGCAATACGCCCATGCGCGGATTTGCTCGGTGCTGCGCAATGCGCTTCAGGCGGGTTTAACCGAAGCGGATGTGGCGGATGCCCATCTGGCGAGCCAGAATCTCGAGTGTTTGAAAGACCCTGCTGAATTGGCTTTGATTCGGAATCTGGCGAATTATCCGCGCATGTTGGCCGCCGCAGCCGAGGCGCGCGAGCCGCATCGGGTGGCGTTTTATCTGATGGATTTGGCGGCTGATTTTCACTCGCTGTGGAATTTAGGCAAGGAACGCCTAGAGTTACGCTTCCTGCAAGACAAGGATGCGGCGGGAAATCTAGCGCGATTGGCCTTGCTGCGCGCCACCGCCACGGTGCTGGCTTCGGGTTTAGATGTTATCGGCGTGACACCTGAAGTGGAAATGCGCTAATCTAATCGCAGAAGGGCATAAAGCCCCGGACGGAGAGAGCATGTCGCAAAATGACCCAGGTGGATTTGAACGCAACTTCCTCGACAGCGATGTCGATTTGGAAATCGGACACCCATCGCCAAACGCCGAGATTTATTCGCGCAGCTCTTCGTTCTCTCTGCCATCGGCGCGCAGCCTTGGCTTTTTCCTAATTTTCACAGGGCTGGCCGTGGCCAGCACTTATTACTATGCGTTTCAAGAAGGCTTGGCCGAGGGACAGCGCAGCTTGCCACCCGTGGTTTTGGCGCAAAACACGCCGATTAAAGTGCCAGCCGAGCAAGTGCCAGGGGGCGTCGCGCCCAAGGCCGATGATTTGAATATTTACGGCGTGATGCGCGGCGAGCCGAAAGCCACTCAATCGCCAGCCGATAATGCGCCTGGCACCATCGAGAGCCTGATTGCGCAAAGCGACCCTTTTGGCGAGGCTCTATCTGGTCAAGATACGGGCGAGGCGGCCAATGATTTGCCAGCCGGAAATTCGATACAGATTTTGCAGGAAAATGCGCGTGTGCAAGTAACGCCGCCGCGTCCGGAGCTAAACCGTGCGCCCCGTGCGGCTCGTGCAGCTGTGCCTGCGGTGAAAAAACCAGTCGCCAAAATTGCGCCGAAACCAGTTGCCATGTCAGCCAAAGCGCCCACGCGCGCGGCGCGGCAAGATTATATGGTGCAATTGGCAGCGGCGCGCTCGCGGGCTTTGGCACGCGGTCTTTATTCGCGCTTGCAGAAAAGCAATAACGACATGCTTGGTCGTCGCGACCCGCTGATTTTACGGGTGGATTTGGGCGATAAAGGAATTTTTTATCGGGTCAATGTTCCGGGCTTTCAAAATCAAAATGGGGCGAAACAATTCTGCACCAATTTGAAAAAGCGGGGGCAGGACTGCCTTGTCAGAAAACAACCTTAGCCCAGCTTTCTCTCCGGTGATTTATGGCCTGCAAGGGCTAGAGTTCACGCCAGAAGAAGGCGCGTTTTTTCATGCGGCGCGGCCATGGGGCGTGATTATATTTGCCCGCAATATCGAGAGCCGAGACCAGGTTCGCGCCCTGACCGATACTCTGCGCGACATGTCGGGCAATCCGCATCTGCCGATTTTCATCGACCAAGAGGGCGGCCGTGTGGCGCGCCTGAAGCCGCCACTGGTGCCAGCCTATCCGCCGATGGGTGCTTATGGTGAGATTTACCAAACCGATAAAGCCCGCGCCGTGGAAGCGGCGCGCTTGGGGGCGGCGCTTTTGGCGCAAGATTTGCACGCGCTGGGCATTCCCATCACCTGCGTGCCGTGCCTAGATTTGGCGTTTCCCGAGATGAGCGATGTCATTGGCGATCGCGCGTTTGGCGATACGGTGGAGCTCGTCGTGACCCTCGGCCAAGCCGTGTTAGAAGGCTTGGAGATGGGCGGCGTTTTGCCGGTGATGAAACATATTCCAGGCCATGGTCGCTCGCGCGTCGATAGCCACCATGATTTGCCGATGATAGATACCGATATCGCAACGCTCAAAGCCACCGATTTCGAAGTGTTTCGCCAGACCAGCGCCAGCCCCATGTCGCCGCTGATGGCGATGACGGGGCATTTGCGTTTCAACGCGATTGACGCCAGCGAGACCAGCACATTTTCCAAGCCGCTAGTCGAAGAAGTCATTCGCGGCTTCATTGGTTTTGACGGCTTGCTGATGAGCGATGATATTTCCATGGGTGCCTTATCGGGCGACATGGGCGCGCGGGTGCATAAAACCCTGAAGGCAGGCTGCGATGTGGTGCTGCATTGCAATGGCGATGCCTCGGAAATGAACCAGATACAAGACGCCCTGCAAGCGGCGACCCATCCCCTGCCGCCCGAAGCGCAAGCCAGATTGAGCGCCGTCGATGCCGCCCTTGGCGCGCTTTCGTGCGATGTGCCCAAAGGCGCGCGTAAAGTCTGGGGAGAACTGGTGGCGGATATTTTCCCCGAGGCGCAGAACGCGCTATAAGTCAGGCATGAAAGACACCCAAACTGATTCTGTCGAAACCGACGCCGCCCCAGACCCGAAGGGCGAGTTCAACGAAGGTATGGCCTATGACCCCGCCGCCATGCAAGCGCTCGGTCGCGACGCGACAGAAGAGGGCGGCGAGGCGCTAGATGTCGCGCTCGAGGGCTATGAAGGCCCTCTGCATATTTTGCTATCGCTGGCGCGGACACAAAAAGTCGACCTCAAACAAATATCGATTTTGCAATTGGCCGAGCAGTATCTCGAGTTCATTCGCCAAGCCCAAGATTTGCGTATCGAGTTGGCGGCCGATTATTTGGTGATGGCCTCTTGGTTGGCCTATTTGAAATCGCGGCTCTTGCTGCCACCGCCGCACGATGACGATGAAATGGATCCAGAGGCCATGGCGGCGCATTTGGTGTTTCGTCTGCAATGTTTGGAATCGATGCGCGATGCCGCCGCCCAACTTATGGGGCGCGATTTGCTGGGGCGTGATTTCTTCATTCATGGCCAGCCCGAGGGCATTCGCATCAAACGCGAAAGCAGCTATGACGCCAGTCTTTATGAAGTGCTGGCGGCCTATTCGACGCAGCGCCTGCGCAATCATTATGAGACTTGGACGCCGCCGAAAATGGATGTCTTGTCGATTGAACGCGCGCGCATGCGGCTGGAGCGTTTGCTGGGCAAATTAGACGATTGGCAAAAAATGGATGCGCTGGTGGCGGGCGATATTCGCGACCCGCAAAAGCGGCGCACAACGTTGGCCAGTTCGTTCAGCGCGGTGCTGGAATATGCGCGCGATGGCAAAGTAGAAGTGCAACAAGGTAGTAATTTTGAGGCTCTTTTGGTGCGCCGCGCGCGCCCGAAAGTGGCACCGAGTTCTAACGATAAAGGTGAGACGTGATGTCGAATGAAACGCCCCAAGACGAGACAGCCCAGGCGCCTCTGCCGGTCGATGCGGCGCAAATCCGCATGGTAGAAGCGGTGTTATTTGCCGCCGAAGAGCCACTGGATATCGCCAATATTAAAGACAAATTGCCCGAAGGCGCAGACGTGCCAGCCCTCTTGGCGGCGATTGACGAGGCCTATGCAACGGCGGGTTTCAATTTGCAAAAAGTCGGCAATAAATATGCTTTCCGCTCGGCGCCCGACTTGGCGCATGTGTTGCAAAAACATGTGGTGCAGCAGCGTCGACTGTCGCGCGCTGCGCTCGAGACTTTGGCGATTGTCGCTTATCACCAGCCGGTGACGCGCGCCGAGATTGAAGACATTCGCGGCGTCTCGGTCTCCAAAGGCACTTTAGATGTTTTGCTGGAAAGCGCTTGGGTGAAAATTCGCGGTCGCCGCCGCGTGCCAGGTCGTCCGGTGACTTACGGCACGAGCGATGGATTTCTGCTGCATTTTGGACTGGAAACTTTGAAAGATTTGCCAGGCCTCGATGAATTGAAAGCGGCTGGCCTGCTCGACGACCGCCTGCCGCCCGGCTTTGCGGTTCCCGCGCCCGACCCCGATAGCGACCCCACGGAGGATGCTTTGGCCGAGGGCGATGATGGCTCGGACGAGCTGGAGCCGTTGGAAATGGATTTGACGGAAGGCGCTCCAGAAACCGAAGAGGGGGGAGCCTCCGCATGACGCCAGCGCTAAGGTTTCGCAATGTCTCGTGCCGCTTTGACGGGGCGGATGTTGTGGAGGACGTGAGCTTTGACATTCATGCCGGCGAGATTGTTTGCCTCTTGGGGCCATCGGGCTGCGGCAAGACCACCAGCTTGCGGTTGGCGGCGGGCATGGAAGTGCCAAGTCTGGGCGAGATTTATTTAAACGGTATTTGCGTCTCCTCGAGCCAACAAGTGACCCCGCCCGAAGCGCGTGGCATTGGCTTTTTGTTTCAAGATTTCGCTTTGTTTCCGCATCTCTCGGTGTTTGAAAATGTCACCTTTGGGCTGGGCGCTTTATCGAGCGAAGAGCAAAAGGCACGCGCCTTAGAGCTGCTGAATGCGGTTGGCCTGTCTGGCTTTGCCAATAAATATCCCAATACATTATCGGGCGGCGAGCAGCAGCGCGCGGCGCTTGCGCGAGCTATGGCGGCCAAGCCCAAACTGGTTTTAATGGATGAGCCGTTCTCTAATCTCGACCCGCAATTGCGCGACCAGATGCGCGATTTGACTTTGCGCCTATTGCGCGAAAACGGCGCGGCGGGGCTGATTGTCACCCATGATGCGGCCGATGCCCTGCGCATGGCCGACCGCATTGCGGTGCAAAACAAAGGCCGTATTTTGCAAATCGATACGCCCGAAGCGATCTATCAAAACCCGTTGGATTTACATGTAGCGGCGATGTTTGGCCCGTTGAATATTATGGCCGATGCGACAAGCGGCGGGCACATTGGCGTGCGCCCGAGCGATATGGCTTTGAACGGCACGGCGGAAGATTTTACGCTGGAAGGCGAAGTGCAAAATGTGCGCGCCATTGGCCCCGATTGGCTATGCGATATCGCGCTGGCGGATGGGGCGTCATGGCAAGCTTTGGTGCGCGGCGGCGCGCGGCCAGAAATTGGCACAAACAAATTCTTTGTGCCACGGGCACGCCTCATGCTATTCAAAACACAATAGAAAAGGGGTTTTCTCATGGGCATTAGCTGGGTTCAAATTGTCGTTGTTGCTGTTTTACTGATTTTACTGTTCGGTCGCGGACGCATCTCGTCGTTGATGGGCGATGTGGCACGCGGCATCACAAGCTTTCGTCAAGGCTTGCGCGAAGGCACGCAAGAAGAAGACGAAACGCCAGATAGCAAAACCATCGAAGGCGAAGCGGTTAAACCTAAATCCAAAAAGAAATAGCGGAGCCGCGCGTGTTTGACATTGGCTGGACCGAAATGCTGGTTCTCGGCATTGTGACGCTGCTGGTCGTCGGCCCGCGCGAGTTGCCGACGATGTTACGCACGCTCGGCCAATATGTGGCCAAAGCGCGCGACATCGCCGCCGAATTTCGCGGCCAAGTTAGCGATATGTCGGATGAGTTAGAGGCGCGCGCAGAAATAGAGCGGCTTTCCAAACATGAGTTTGTCGAAGATGTCGGCACGCCAGACCTATTTGCTACCTCTAAAAAATCTTCTCCTAAAAAGCCCTCTTCTAAAAAAGCCCCCTCTAAAAATGCGGGAAAAAAGAAAGCCAAAAAGCCGAAAGGGAAGGCGTAATGGCCAAGGCGAGCTTGAAAGCCGACACGCAAGAGACGCTAGAAGGTGGCGACATGACGCTATTGTCCCATCTGGTGGAATTGCGCAATCGGCTGCTTTGGGCTGTGGCCGCTTTTGCGGTGGCTTTTGCTATATGCATGTTTTTTGCCAGCGAGATTTTTACGTTTTTATTATGGCCGTTCGAGAAAGCGGCGGGGCCGCAAGGCGCGTTGGAATTAATTTACACGGCGCCGCATGAGTTCTTTTTCACGCAAATAAAATTGTCGATGTTCGCAGGGCTGTTTTTGGCTTTTCCCTTGGTGGCGTTTCAACTCTATCGGTTCATCGCGCCCGGTCTCTATCAAAATGAGCGCGGCGCGTTTTTGCCTTATCTGATTGCCTCGCCGATTTTATTTGCCTTGGGCGCGTCTTTGGTTTTCTTTTTGGTGATGCCGATGGCGCTCGAGTTTTTCCTCTCGATGCAAGTCACGGGCGCGCAAGAAAACCTGCAAGTCAAAATGGTCAATCGGGTGAGCGAATATTTATCGTTCACCATGGTGTTGATGCTGGCCTTTGGCCTGTGTTTTCAACTGCCCGTCATTTTAACGCTGCTCGGGCGCATCGGCTTGGTGACGGCGCAAGGCCTGCGCGAGAAACGTCGCTATGCGATTGTGCTGGTGTTTGCCGTGGCGGCGATTTTAACGCCGCCCGATTTAATCAGCCAAATTGGTTTGGGCGTGCCGACGTTGCTGCTGTATGAGATTTCCATTCTTTGCGTTGCGGCCATGCAAAGCAAAAACCCCGAGGCCAGCTCGTAAAGTTTTTCAAAACCCTGCCTCGAGGCTGGCATTTGCGCGCAACGCCTTTTATACCAGTAAGTGACAAACCGAACCCGATTTAGACGAGCTGCACATGCACGATATAAATGCCATACGAAACGACCCCGCCGCCTTTGATGCTGGCCTAGAAAAGCGCAAGCTCGCCCCCCAATCGTCGGACTTGCTGGCCAAGGATGACGCGCGCCGCAGTGCCATTGGCGTGGCGCAAGAGTTGCAAACCAAACGCAATGAGGCCTCCAAGAAAATTGGCCAAGCCAAAGGGCAGGGCGATGAGGCAGAAGCGCAGCGCTTGCTAGAAGAAGTGGCCGGCCTGAAAGATAGTCTGCAACAGGCCGAAGAAGCCGAGCGCACTCTCAGCCAAGAGTTGAACGCCATGCTGGCCGTGCTGCCCAATACGCTATTCGACGATGTGCCATTGGGCGCCGATGAGAGCGACAATGTGGAGCTGCGCAAAAGCGGCGAGCCGAAGCCCGGCGAGAAAGAACATTTCGAAATTGGCGAAGCCTTGGGTATGGATTTTGAAACGGCGGCGGCTTTATCGGGCGCGCGGTTTGTCGTCTTGCGCGACCAGCTGGCGCGACTGGAGCGCGCGCTTGGCAATTTTATGCTCGATTTGCACGTGCAAGAATTTGGCTACACTGAAATGAGCGTGCCGGTTTTGGTGCGCGATGATGCGATGTTCGGCACTGGCCAATTGCCAAAATTCAGCGAAGATATGTTCCGCACGCAAGAGGGGTTTTGGCTGACCTCCACCTCGGAAGTGACCTTGACCAATATCGTGCGCGAGCAAATTACCGATGCCGTGGCGCTGCCGATACGCATGACAGCCCTGACCCAATGCTTCCGCTCGGAAGCTGGCTCGGCAGGGCGCGATACGCGTGGCATGATCCGTCTGCATCAATTCTCGAAAGTCGAATTGGTCAGCATCGTCGATGCGCAAAGCGGCGAAGCCGAGTTGGAACGCAAAACAAAATGCGCCGAAGAAGTGCTGAAACGCTTGGGGCTGGCCTATCGCGTGGTGCAGCTTTGCAGCGGCGATGTGGGCTTTGGCGCGCGCAAAACCTATGACCTCGAAGTCTGGTTGCCGGGGCAAAACGCCTATCGCGAGATTTCCAGCGTATCCTATTGCGGCGATTTCCAAGGCCGTCGAATGAACGCGCGCTATCGTGGGGATGGCGAAAAAACCACGCATTATGTGCATACGCTCAATGGCTCGGGACTGGCCGTGGGTCGCACATTGGTGGCGGTGCTAGAAAATTATATAAACGCGGATGGCTCGATTTCCATCCCTGAGGTTTTGCAACCCTATATGGGTGGTCAAACCAAAATAGAGCCGAAACAGTAGAGGTGAAGACACATGGGTAAACCCGTAGGCCGTATTCTGGTCAGCAATGATGATGGCATTAATGCCCCTGGTATTAAGACGACGATTAAAATTGCCAAGGCGCTGTCGGATGACGTTTGGGTGGTCGCTCCTGCCGAAGAGATGAGCGGTGCGAGCCATTCGCTAAGCCTATCGAAACCTCTGCGGATGAAGAAACTCGGCCCCCGCCGCTTTGCGATTACCGGCACGCCCACCGATTGCGTGATGGTGGCAACGCGCCATTTGATGAAAGATAAATTGCCCGACCTCATTTTGTCGGGCGTCAACTTCGGCCAAAATATCGCCGAAGACGTCAGCTATTCTGGCACAGTGGCCGTGGCCAAAGAAGGCACGCTCTTGGGCATTCCATCTATCGCCATGAGCCAAGCGATTAACTTCACCGACCCGATTGGCGCTTACCTGCCCAAGTTTGAGGTGGCGGAAAAATACGCGCCGGCGATTATTCGAAACCTGCTCAAGCTCGACTGGCAAAAAGGCACTTTGATAAATATTAATTTCCCCGATGTTGAGCCGAACCAAAAGCCGAAAACTCGCATTACCAAACAGGGCTTGCGCGACAAACGCATTTTGGGCTTAGAGGCGCGCACCGAGCCGCACGGCAATACGTATTTTTGGTATCGTTTCGAGCGCGCCCTCAGCACGCCCCATAAGGGCACGGATATTGAGGCGATTATGCAAGGCGATATTTCCATCACGCCGCTGCATATGGATCATACGAGTGCGTCTTTGACAAAGAAATTGGCGAAATTATTTTAGGATAGACTTTGGGATGAAGCGACAAAATCAAATCTGCGTTGCGCTTCCCAAGCGAGCCTCTCCCATCGGCTTGAGCCTCGTGGTTTTCGCCTTGCTGGCCGCCTGCGCGCCTTTGCCCGCGAAATGGTATAGTAAGCAAACCGAGGCCAAGGGCTTTGGCTTTTTCGATATGGTGCGCCGAGAGCGCCGCGCGCGCGCCTCGCCCGTGGCCTCCAAGGGCAGCCTAAGTGTGCGAAAAGGCGACACCTATTATAAGATATCGCTGCGCCATAAAGTGCCACTGCGCGCGCTATTGGAGGTCAATAAAGCCCGCCCGCCATATCGCTTGGCGGCGGGGGCGAAGATTAAACTGCCCGTGCAGGCCTTCCATAAGGTGCGCGCCAAAGAAACGCTCTACGCCATCTCGCGCCAATATAATACCGATGTCTCGACCTTGGCGTCTTTGAACCAAATCTCTAAACCCTATGGCATTCAAATTGGCCAAAAGCTGCAAGTGCCAGATGAGCGCGCCGGACGCGTGGCGCGTCGCTCTGGCAATCTGCCGGATAGCAAGTCTGTCAAACCGCGGACGAAAAAAATCGCCAGCCGCAAACCAGCCAAACGCGCCGCCTTGCCGAGCGCGCCGCGTCGAGTGGGCCGCTTTCAAGTGCCTGTGCAGGGGCGGGTGATTTCCAACTTCGGCACCAAGCCCAACGGGCTGCACAATGATGGCATTAACATTGCGGCGCGCGCTGGCACGCCCATTAAGGCGGCGGAAAATGGCGTTGTGGTCTATGTCGGCAATGAATTGCGCGGCTATGGCAATCTGCTTTTGGTGCGCCACGGCGAGGGCTGGGTGACGGCTTATGCGCATGCCTCTAAGTTTTTGGTGAAGCCGGGCGAGCGGGTGAAACAGGGGCAATCTATCGCCGAAGTGGGGCAGACGGGCAGCGTCGACCAGCCGCAAGTCCACTTTGAGGTTCGCAAAGGCACGCGGGCGGTGAACCCCAAGTCTTTGATTTAAAAAAACCCGTCTAAATAGCGGCCAATCAAGCAGAAATGCTTGGCCAAACGCGACATCTTGCGTATAGTCCAGAGCAAGATCATTAGGAGATTCTCATGTTTATTTCACCGGCTTACGCCCAATCCGCTTCGGGCGGTTCCGCTTTGTTTGAAATGCTATTCCCGCTGTTGATGGTATTTGGCATTATTTATTTCATGATTTTGCGGCCCCAATCGCGTCGGCAAAAAGAACATACGGCGATGATTGCCTCGGTCAAACGCAATGACACTGTGGTCACGCAAGGCGGGCTGATTGGCAAAGTGGCGAAAGTGGGCGACGACGAGCTGGAAGTCGATTTCGGCGAAAGCGCGCGCGTCAAAGTGGTGAAATCAATGATTATTTCTGTTCGTGGTAAAAACGAGCCGTCCAAGAAGGATTAAGCGAGCCTTATGCTGCATTTTTCACGCCTCAAAATAGCTGGAATTGCCCTTTTACTATTCCTCGGTTTTCTATTTTCACTGCCAAATTTCTTGAGTGAGAATACCCGCGCCTCGATGCCGGAGATTTTACCGACCAGCACGTTAAACCTCGGTCTCGACCTGCAAGGCGGCTCGCATTTGCTGCTGGCGGTCGATACGGACTCGGTGCAACGCGAACGGTTGGAAGACTTAACCTCGGACGTGCGTCTGGCTTTGCGCGGCGAGCGCGTCGGCTATACGGGGCTGGGGCGCATCAATGGCGGCGTGACTGTTTCCATCCGCAAAGCGGAAGATTTGGAAAAAGCCAAAACGCTTTTGCAAGGCCTGTCGCAGCCGATTACAGCCAATGTCATCAGCGGCTTTAGCCAAGGTGTCGATTTGGATGTGGAAAACACGCAAGACCTGACCTTTGAGTTGAAAGTCACCGAAGAGGCGATTGCGGCGCGCAACACGCGCACTTTGCAGCAGTCGATTGAGATTATTCGTCGCCGCGTCGATGAGCTTGGCACCACAGAGCCAACCATTCAGCGCCAAGGGGAGACGCGCATTCTGGTGCAAGTGCCAGGCCTCGATGACCCGCAGCGTTTGAAAGCCTTGCTCGGCCAAACCGCCAAGCTGAACTTCCATCTGGTCGACCAAAGCATGAGCGCTTATGAGGTCGTCGACGGCAAACGCGCCCCAACTGGTGCGCGCGTGCATTACACCGATAGCGAGCCGGCGGTGCCGTATCTTATTCGTCGTCGCGCCATGGTAAGCGGCGAGCGGCTGGTCGACGCTTCGGTGGGCTTTGACCCGCAAACCAATACGCCCGAAGTGAACTTCCGTTTTGATACGGTGGGAGCCAAGAAATTTGGCGAAGTGACACAAGCCAATGTCGGGCGGCCTTTCGCGATTGTTCTCGATGAGAAAATTATCTCCGCGCCGATTATTCAATCCGCCATTTTGGGCGGAGCAGGGCGGATCACGGGTAATTTCTCGGTGCAAGAAGCCAATGACCTTTCCATTCTTTTGCGCGCCGGTGCCTTGCCCGCGCCGATGACGATTTTGGAAGAGCGCACGGTCGGCCCTGGTCTGGGTGCCGATAGTGTAGCGGCGGGGCGCATCGCGCTTATCGTCGGTTTCTTGGCGGTGATTGTGTTTATGATCATCAGCTATAACTTGTTTGGGCTTTACGCCAATATCGCGCTTGTGGCCAATTTGGGGCTTATCATGGCGGTCTTATCGGGCTTGCAAGCCACGCTGACGCTGCCGGGTATTGCGGGCATCGTGTTGACCGTGGGTATGGCCGTCGACGCCAATGTGCTGATTTTTGAGCGTATCCGAGAAGAAATCGCGGCGGGCAAAGCGCCCATCATGGCCATTGATACCGGCTATAATCGCGCGCTAGGCACAATTTTGGATGCCAATATCACCACACTGTTGGCGGCCATGGTGCTGTTCCAACTTGGGTCAGGCCCCATTCGCGGCTTTGCCATCACGCTGGCCATTGGCATTGTCACTTCTGTTTTCACCGCTTTCGTTCTGACCCGTTTCATGGTGTCCCTCTGGGTGCGCCGACAGGGTCGTCCGGAAGCTTTGCCAGTTTAATCGGATAGGGAGGATATGATATGCGAACATTGAAACTCGTTCCGGCGAAAACCAATATCACTTTTATTAAACACCGCACGCTAGCTATGGGGCTGTCGATATTTTTGATGATTGCCTCCATCGGCGTGTTTTTCACCCATGGGTTGAACTTTGGTATCGACTTTAAAGGCGGCACTTTAATCGAAGCCAGTGCCGAAGACGCCGTGGACATCGCCGCCTTGCGCGACCGTCTGAACAATATGGATATTGGCGAAGTGCAAATTCAAGAATTCGGCAAAGAGACGGATGTCTTAATCCGTATCGCCAAAGCCGATGGCGCTGTAGATGCCAGCCAAGACTTGAGCGCCGTGCAAGTGGTGCGCGATGAATTGGCGCAAGATTATGATATCCGCCGCGTAGAGATTGTGGGCCCGCAGGTAAGCGCTGAGCTTATTCAAACGGGTATTCTGGCGGTCGTCGTGGCCATTTGCTCGATGCTGATTTACATCTGGTTCCGCTTTGAGTGGCAATTCTCGGTCGGCGCTGTGCTGGCCTTGGTGCATGACGTGGTGCTGACCATCGGCATTTTCTCGCTGCTACAACTCGATTTCAACCTGTCGATTTTAGCGGCCATTTTGACCATCGTCGGGTATTCGATGAATGATACGGTGGTGGTGTATGACCGCGTGCGCGAGAATTTGCGCAAGTTCAAAAAATTGGGTCTCCATGAATTGCTGGATATCGCCATCAATGAAACGCTCTCGCGTACGGTGATGACCTCGGTGACAACGCTTTTGGCTTTGCTGGCGCTCTATGTCTTGGGTGGCGAGGTTATTCGTGGCTTTACCTTCGCGATGATTTGGGGGGTGCTGGTTGGCACTTATTCCTCGATTTTCATCGCATCGCCTTTGCTGATGTGGCTGGGCGTGAAGCGCGATTGGTCGGGAAACCAAGTGAATTAAATTGCTCGGTCGTTTGGCGGAGTGGTAAAGTCTAACCAACGATAGATTCGAAAAAGGGGAGGCCATCATGGCTACAATTTTATCATCACTCCGCAACACTGTGATTGCGGGCTTTGTGTTGGCGTTTATTCTGGAGATTATGTATCTGCAGGGCGGCGGCGCATTGGACACGACATTCTGGACTTTCAGCTTCCGTTGGTTGCACGTCCTTAGCGGCATCATGTGGATTGGCCTGCTGTATTATTTCAACTTTGTGCAAATTCCAAACATGCCGAATATCCCAGACGATCAAAAGCCTGCGATTGGTAAAGTCATTGCCCCGGCCGCCTTGTGGTGGTTCCGTTGGGGCGCGATGGCGACCATCGTGACAGGTCTGATTTTGGGCTATTTGAACGGTTACATCCACGATGCGCTTAGCCTCGGCATGATGACTGATTTCGAAGTACCCAAACACACAGCCATCGGTATTGGCATGTGGCTCGGCATAATCATGTGGTTCAACGTTTGGTTCGTTATCTGGCCAAACCAGAAGAAAGCACTTGGCATGGTCGAGGCAGACGCCGACACGAAAGCCGCTTCGGCGCGCACAGCCATGCTGTTCTCTCGCACCAACACTATGTTGTCGATCCCTATGTTGTTCGCCATGGTGGCGGCGCAAAACCTATACTAGGGTTTTTGCGAAACGGATTGGAAAGGGGCCGCCATCTGTGCGGCCCTTTTTATATTGAGGAGCGTTATGAGCGATTTCGAAACTTTACGAGCCGAGCTACGCGGTCTCGATGGCGACCTCTATTTGTGCCATTTATTCGCGCCCGCGCCCGTGCGCGATGCGGTTTTGGCGCTCTATCATTTTTACGCCGATATCGCGCGCATTCCCGCCCTAGTGTCCGACCCGATGGTCGGTGCCATTCGGCTGCAATGGTGGCGCGATTTACTGGTCGCGCTCGAAGCGGGCGAAACCCGTGGCACGCCGATTGGCGAAGCTTTGCTAGAAGTGGGGCGCGATGGGCGGATTGCTTTGCCCGATTTCTTGCCGCTCATCGATGGCCGCGAAGCCGCCTTAAACGAAGGCGGACGCACATTGGAAGAGCTGGAAGCCGAAGCCGAAATTGTCGGCCCCGCATGGTTAAAGCTGGCCTGCCAATTGGTGGGAGCCCAAGTGCCTGACTTGCAAGCGCCTGGCTTGCAAGCGGCAGGCACAGGGTTTGAATTAATGCGTTTGGTTCCCGAGGGCGGCGAGGCCGTGGCGGCGCGCGCAAATACGCTTTTGAGCGAGGCTTGCCAAAGCTTCAATCAGCTTCCACGCGCGCAACGCAAAGCCCTCTTGCCGGTGTTTTTACCCATCGGTTTGGCACGCCGCCAAGCGCAGCATTTTCCGCAAGGCAAAAGCCTATTGCGCTATCAAATTTCGATTATGAAGATGGCCTTCTTGGGGCGGATTTAACCCGACTATCCCTATTATTCCTATTATTCAGCTGCTTTGGGAGGCTGTTCGCCGTGCGCCCAATCGGCAAAATCAGTCCGCGCGCGCGAGGTGAACCCCGTTTGGCGGGCTTGCTTTTTGGCCTGCATACGGGCTTTTCCACGCAGTTTCTTGCCGTTTTCATCGACGGGCGCGCTAAGGGCGCCGAGCTCTGGCATCAGCCCAAAATTCACATTCATCGGCTGAAACGACGATGCATTGGCATTGACGGTAATATGCGAAATCAGCGCGCCAAAGGCCGTGGTCATGGGCGCTGGCGTGAGGCTGCGCCCTTGCATTTCCGCCGCCGCAAAACGGCCTGCCATCAAGCCGATGGTGGTGCTTTCGACATAGCCTTCGACGCCCGTAATTTGTCCGGCAAAGCGAATATGCGGGGCATTTTTAAGCCGCAATTCGCGGTCCAATAAAGTCGGGCTATTGAGAAAAGTATTGCGATGCAAGCCGCCAAGACGGGCAAAGCGCGCCTCTTCGAGACCGGGAATAAGTTTAAACACATGCGTTTGTTCGCCATATTTAAGCTTGGTTTGAAAGCCCACCATATTGAACAAAGTGCCGAGCGCATTATCTTGGCGCAATTGCACCACGGCATGTGCTTTCACGTCGGGCGTATGCACATTGGTCAGGCCACGCGGTTTCATCGGGCCGTGGCGCAAAGTATCGCGACCGCGCGCGGCCATAATTTCAATCGGCAGGCAGCCATTGAAATAGGGCGTGTCGGCTTCCCATTGTTTAAAATCGGCGGTGTCGCTCTCGATGAGCGCGTCGAGGAAAGCATTATATTGGGCTTCATCCATCGGGCAGTTGATGTAATCTTTGCCCGTGCCGCCAGGCCCGACTTTATCGTAGCGCGACTGATACCAGCAGATATCCATATCGATACTGTCGTGATAAATAATCGGCGCAATGGCATCGAAAAAGGCCAATTTATCGCTGCCCGTCATCTGGCCAATCTGCTCGGATAGAGCCGGCGAGGTCAGCGGTCCGGTGGCGATGATGACCTGTTTCCAGGTGTCGGGAATGGCGGTGACTTCTTCGCGTGCGATCGTGATATTTGGGTGCGCTTCAATGGCGGCGGTCACGCCTTGCGAAAACCCTTCGCGGTCGACCGCCAAAGCGCCACCGGCTGGCACTTGATGTTCGTCGGCGCAGCGCATAATCAAACTTTGGCTATCGCGCAATTCGGCGTGCAACAGACCCACGGCATTGGTTTGCGCGTCATCGGAACGGAAGGAGTTGGAGCAAACCAACTCGGCCAATCCATCGGTGACATGGGCATCGGTTTTGCGGGTCGGTCGCATCTCGTGCAAGACCACCTGCACGCCAGCTTGCGCCGCCGCCCAAGCCGCTTCCGAGCCTGCCAGCCCGCCGCCGATAATATGTAATTCGTCACTCATGGTTCCTCAAATACACGGTTTGGGCAAAGAGGGGAAGGGGTCTAGGGGCGGCGGCGTCTATGACGCAGGTTTTTGCAAAGTCAGCAGGGTGAACATATCCATCGGGCCGAAATAATATTCGTCGATTAGGTGCAGCTCGCACGCGTCTAGGTGCAGCTGCTCGCGCGAGAAATCTGAGTGAAAGCCGATTTTGCGCGAGGCGGGAGCGATTTTGCGCTCGACCATCGCCAATAGGGTTTCGTCTTCTTCGGCGCGGAAATGATTGAACAAATAAACCCGCCCGCCCGGGCGCGTGACGCGGCATATCTCTTGCAAAACTTTGGCAGGGTCTGGCACCACCGACATAACAAAAGTCGCCATCACGCTATCAAAAGACGCATCGGCGAACTCGAGTTCGCTGGCGTCCATTTCCAATAAGCCCTCGACATTGGTTAGGTTTTTGCGCTGCACGCGTTTTCGCGCATGCGCCAACATATCGGCCGAGAGGTCGATGCCGGTCACGGCGCAATCGGGCGCGAAATAGGGCAGGGATAACCCGGTGCCAGTTCCAACATCCAGCACGCGATGGCCATGCAGCTCGCGGTTGAGGCGGCGCACAATCTTGCGGATATAGCGCCGGCCAAATAGCGCGAAAGTAAAATCATAATGCCCCGCCCATTTGGCATAGGAGCGGCGCACATCGTCGGCGCGAATTTGCGTGTGAACAGTCATAAAGCATCCGTGTTTTTATTTTTATTCGGAAGCTAGAGATTATTTGGCGGCGGCTTTCTTCGCAACTGCTTTTTTCGGTTTCAAAAGCCGCGATAAATATTGCCCGGTATAGCTGGCCTTCACTTTCACGACGTCCTCGGGGGTGCCAATGGCCACCACTTGTCCGCCGCCATCGCCGCCTTCGGGGCCGATATCGATAATCCAATCGGCGGTTTTAATCACCTCAAGATTATGCTCAATCACCGCCACTGTGTTGCCCGTGTCGACCAGCTCATGCAGCACGTCGAGCAGTTTGGCGACATCATGGAAATGCAAGCCCGTGGTCGGCTCATCCAAAATATACAGCGTGCGACCCGTGGCGCGTTTGGCCAATTCTTTGGCCAATTTAATCCGTTGCGCCTCGCCGCCCGAAAGCGTGGTGGCTTGCTGGCCAACTTTAATATAGCCAAGGCCAACGCGTTGCAGCGTGGTCATTTTATCGCGCACCATCGGCACGGCTTTGAAAAAATCCGCGGCTTCATCGACGGTCATATCCAGCACATCAGCAATCGATTTATCTTTGAAGCGAACTTCCAGCGTTTCGCGATTATAGCGTCTGCCTTGGCAGCTATCGCACTCGACATAAACATCGGGCAAGAAGTGCATTTCGATTTTAATCAGCCCATCGCCTTGGCAAGTCTCGCAGCGTCCGCCTTTGACGTTGAACGAAAACCGACCGGGCTTATAGCCGCGTGTCTTGGCTTCGGGCAGACCTGCAAACCATTCGCGGATGGGCGTGAAGGCGCCCGTATAGGTGGCGGGGTTCGAGCGAGGCGTGCGCCCAATCGGCGATTGGTCAATCTCGATAACTTTATCCAACAGATGCAAGCCATCAATCGTGTCGTGTTCGGCGGGAGTGGCGCGCGCATTGTTGAGCTTGCGCGCCAGCGATTTATACAAAGTATCAATCAACAAAGTCGACTTGCCACCGCCCGAAACTCCGGTCACGCAGGTGAACGTGCCGAGCGGAATTTCGGCGCTGACGTTTTTCAAATTATTGCCCTTGGCGCCTTTTACGGTGATGCATTTATTGGCTTTCGTGGCGCGGCGTTTCTTCGGCACAGAGACTTCCAAGGCGCCCGATAGATATTGTCCGGTCAGACTTTTTTTGCTGGCGAGAATTTTATCTGGCGTGCCTTGGGCAATCACTTCGCCGCCATGCACGCCCGCACCGGGGCCAATGTCGACCACATGGTCGGCCGTCATAATGGCTTCCTCATCGTGTTCTACCACGATGACTGTATTGCCAAGGTCGCGCAGGCGCGTGAGGGTTTCGAGCAGGCGCGTGTTGTCGCGCTGATGCAGGCCGATGCTCGGCTCATCCAAAACGTAAAGCACGCCGGTTAGCCCCGAGCCGATTTGCGAGGCCAGACGAATACGCTGGCTTTCGCCGCCCGACAAAGTGCCAGAGTTGCGCGACATCGTCAGATATTCCAGCCCCACATCATTGAGGAAACGCAGACGCTCGCGAATTTCCTTCAGCACACGCGCCGCGATTTGTTTGTGCTTATCGCTCAACAGGCCTTCCAAATCGGTGAACCATTGCTCGGCCATCCGAATAGACATTTGCGAGACTTCGCCAACATGATGCTCGGCGATTTTCACCGATAGGGCTTCCGGTTTTAGGCGATAGCCGCCGCAAGCTTCGCAATCGGTGATGGACTGAAACTTCTCGATTTCTTCGCGCGCCCAATTGCTATCGGTCTCGCGGTAGCGGCGTTCCAAATTGGGAATAACGCCTTCAAACGGCTTTTTGTTTTTATAGCTGCGCAGGCCGTCGTCATAAGAGAAAGTAATCACTTCCTCGCCGGTGCCGAATAAAATCACGTCTTTGGCTTTTTTGTCCAAATCATTCCATTTGCTGCTCATCTTAAAGCCGTAATGTTTGGCGAGCGCTTCCAGCGTTTGGGTGTAATAGGGTGAGGTGGTTTTCGACCATGGCGCAACGGCGCCTTTATATAGCGTCAGCCCGCCATCGGGGACGACCGCAATCGGGTCGATAAAAAACTGCGTGCCGAGACCATCGCAAGACGGGCAGGCGCCAAATGGATTGTTGAACGAGAATAAGCGCGGCTCAATCTCGTCAATGGTGAAGCCCGAAACGGGGCAGGCAAAACGCGCCGAAAACGTAATCCGCTCCGGCGTTTCGCCTTTTTTGGGCTTATCGGCCATCTCGGCAATGGCAATACCATCGGTCAGGCCAAGCGCCACTTCCATCGAGTCTGCCACACGATTGCCAAGGTCGGGTTTGATAACCAGCCGATCGACGACGACATCAATGTCATGTTTGATTTTTTTGTCGAGGGCAGGGGTGTCGGCAATTTCGTAGAACTCGCCATCGATTTTAACCCGTTGAAAGCCGCGTTTTTGCAGCTCCAAAAAGTCGCGCTTATATTCGCCTTTGCGGCCGCGCACAATCGGCGCCAAGAGATACAGCCGCGTGCCTTCGGGCAGGGACATCACGCGGTCGACCATTTGCGTCACCGTCTGGCTTTCAATGGGCAGTCCGGTGGCGGGCGAATAGGGCAGCCCAATGCGCGCATATAGCAGGCGCAGGTAATCGTAAATCTCGGTAACCGTGCCAACGGTAGAGCGCGGGTTGCGCGAGGTGGTTTTCTGCTCGATAGAGATAGCTGGCGACAGCCCGTCGATTTGGTCGACATCGGGCTTTTGCATCATTTCCAAAAACTGGCGTGCATAGGCCGAGAGGCTCTCGACGTAACGGCGTTGCCCTTCGGCGTAAATCGTATCGAAAGCCAGCGAGCTTTTGCCCGAACCCGAAAGGCCGGTAATGACAATCAGCTCATCGCGCGGCAAATCGATGGAGACATTTTTCAGGTTATGCTCGCGCGCGCCAACCACGCGGATGAGTTTGGCTTGCGGCGATTTAACGGTTTTGCGGGGCTTCTTTTGGGCGGGCATAGATATCTTTCTGTTAGGTGCCTCAAACTAGACCTTTTTTGCGATTTGGCGAACTTAGTTTTGCAGCCAAAATGGGTTTCTTGGGGGGGCAAAGCATATTCATCCACAGATTAGCCAAGCGGGGGCGCCGCCAGACTAGGTATTTGCCGGCGAGTCATCTAGATTATGGGAACAATGAGGAGAAAAAATCATGGCTGGAAGTGTCAATAAAGTAATTTTAGTAGGCAACCTAGGCGCCGACCCAGATGTGCGTAGCACCAAAGACGGTCGCCCGATTGTCAATCTTAGCATCGCGACAAGTGAAAGCTGGCGCGATAAAAGCTCGGGCGAACGCCGCGAGAAAACCGAATGGCACCGTGTGGTGATTTTCTCGGAAGGCCTTTGCCGCATCGCCGAGCAATATCTGAAAAAAGGCGCCAAAGTTTACCTCGAAGGCAATTTGCAAACCCGCAAATGGCAAGACGATAATGGCGCCGACCGCTATTCCACAGAGGTGGTTTTGCAAAACTTCGGCGGCGTGATGACCATGTTGGACAGCCGCAATGGCGGGGGTGATTTCCAAGCTGCGGGCAACGATTCGCCCGCCCCTGCACTGGCTTCGGGCGGCGACAGTGGCATCAAAGACGAAATCCCATTTTAAGATTTAATTATCTCATTAAATCAAGGGTTTACATTTGCACTCGGGAGGTTGTTTTCAGCCCCCCGAGTGTTTCTTTTTGTGCTATGATTTAAGGGTATTTCGCGCCCATTTAGGGCGCCCAAAAGAAAGCAAATTCGTGACCCATACGCCTGAAAATCCACCGGAAGATAATATCGAAAACGAAGATGATATTGTCGATGCCCCGCAAGACGAGGCAACGGGCGCGACCGAGGAAGAAGCGGGTTCGGGCGGAGACGCTGAGCCGCCCGTGGTCGGCTTTGTGCCTGGCGAGGATGACGGCGACATAGAACCGATTACCATTGAGGAGGAGATGAAGACCTCCTATCTCGATTATGCCATGAGCGTGATTGTCTCGCGCGCGCTGCCAGATGTGCGCGACGGGCTGAAGCCTGTGCATCGGCGGATTTTGTTTTCGATGAATGAAAACGGCTATGATTACAACAAGCCGTATCGCAAATCGGCGCGTGTGGTGGGCGATGTGATTGGTAAATATCACCCGCATGGCGACCAATCGATTTACGATGCTTTGGTGCGCATGGAACAAGAGTTCTCGATGCGCCTGCCATTGCTCGACGGGCAAGGCAATTTCGGCTCGGTCGATGGCGACCCGCCTGCTGCGATGCGTTACACCGAAGTGCGTATGGCCAAGCCAGCGCATTCTATTCTGGCCGATATCGACAAAGACACGGTCGATTTTCAAGACAATTATGATAGCTCCGAGCGCGAGCCGAAAGTTCTGCCAGCGCGTCTGCCAAACCTTCTGGTCAATGGCGCCAATGGTATTGCCGTGGGCATGGCGACCAATGTGCCGCCGCATAACCTCGGTGAGCTGATTGATGCGGCACAAGCCTTGATTGAAACCCCAAGCATGACCGATGAGGACGTGCTGGCGATTGTGCCGGGCCCAGATTTCCCCACGGGCGCGTTGATTTTGGGCAATACGGGTTCGTCTTCGTCGGTTCTGACGGGGCGCGGCTCGATTATTATGCGCGGACGCGCCGCCGTGGAAGAAATTCGTAAAGACCGCGAAGCAATTATCATTACCGAAATTCCCTATCAAGTGAATAAATCGGCGATGATTGAGAAAATCGCTGATTTGGTGCGCGATAAAGTCATCGAAGGCATTGCAGATTTGCGCGACGAGAGCGACCGACACGGTATGCGGGTTGTGGTGGAGTTGAAACGCGACGCTGTGGCCGATGTGGTGCTGAACCAATTATATCGTTTCTCACAGCTGCAAACCAGTTTTGGCTCCAATATGCTGGCGCTGACCAATGGTCGCCCGCAATTGATGAACGTGCGCCAAATGCTCGATTGCTTCATCACCTTCCGCGAAGAAGTGGTGACGCGCCGCTCGAAATTTGAGCTGAATAAAGCGCGCGATCGCGCCCATGTTTTGGTCGGACTGGCGATTGCTGTCAGCAATATTGATGAAGTGATTGCGGTTATTCGCAAAGCGCCATCGCCGCAAGAGGCGCGCCGTCAATTGATGGAACGCCATTGGCCTGCCTCGGATGTGGCCGAGCTGATTGCCCTCATCGATGACCCGCGCCACCGCGTGGCGGAAGATGGCACTTATGTGCTGAGCGAAGCGCAAGCGCGCGCCATTCTGGAGCTGCGCCTGCAACGCCTGACGGCTATGGGGCGCGATGAAATTAGCGATGAGCTGAAAGTATTGGGCGAAGAAATTGCTGATTTGCTAAATATTTTGCGTAGTCGCGAGCGGGTGATGACGATTATCAAGGCCGAATTGGCCGAGGTAAAAGAAGAATTTGCGACGCCGCGCCGCTCTGAGTTTATCGAACATGATGGCGAAGTGAACGACGAGTCGCTGATTCCGCGCGAAGATATGGTGGTGACGGTTAGTCACGCCGGCTATATCAAGCGCGTGCCGCTATCCACTTATCGCGCGCAGCGTCGCGGCGGGAAGGGGCGCTCGGGCATGGCGACCAAAGACGAGGATTTCGTATCGCGGATTTTCGTCGCCAATACCCATCAGCCAGTGCTGTTCTTCTCGACCACGGGCATGGTCTATAAAATGAAAGTCTATCGTCTGCCGGCGGGGAGCCCGCAGTCGAAAGGCAAGGCTTTGGTCAATCTCTTGCCGCTCGATGAAGGCGAAAAAATCGCCGATATCATGGCTTTGCCTGCCGATGAAGAGAGCTGGGCGGATTTGAACGTGATGTTTGCCACAAGTCTGGGCAATGTGCGGCGCAATGACCTGTCCGATTTCGTGCAAATCAACCGCAATGGTAAAATCGCTATGAAACCCGATGAGGGCGAGCGGATTATTGGCGTGGAAACCTGTAACCCGAGCGATGATGTGCTGCTGACCAGTTCCAGCGGGCGCGCCATTCGCTTCCCCGTAGATAAAGTGCGCGTGTTCCGCAGCCGCAATTCGACGGGCGTGCGTGGCATTCGCCTCGATTCGGGCGCCAGCGTTATCTCTTTGGCGATTTTGCGCGGCAGCGATGCCTCACCGGCCGAACGCGCCACTTATTTGAAACAGGCGGCCGCCATTCGCCGCGCCGCCTCTGGCGATGAGGCCGAGGTGGAAGAAGCCACTTTGGACGAAGAAGAAGCCACAGAAGAAGTCGCTTTGTCGTCCGAGCGCTATGCTGAAATGGGCGCCAATGAGCAGTTTATTCTGGCGGTCAGCGAAAACGGCTATGGCAAACGCTCGTCGGCCTATGAATATCGCGTCTCGGGACGTGGCGGCAAGGGCATCCTTGCCATGACCGTGACGGAGCGCAATGGCCAGCTGCTGGCGGCTTTCCCCGTCGAGGAAGTCGACCAAATTATGCTGGTGACCGATGGCGGCACGCTTATTCGCTGTCCGGTGGATGGTATTCGCATCGCGGGGCGCAATACGCAAGGGGTGACGATTTTCAAAACCGAAGACGATGCGAAAGTGGTTTCGGTGGCGCATTTGGGCGAAGCCTCGGATGAGGAGGAGCTGGACGAAGACGATGAAGCGGATAGCCCAACTCCAGATGATGTTCCGGATGAGGCGGCTTCCCCTGACACAGATAGTACCGACGAGGAGGGCTAACCCATGCGTGTAGGGCTTTATCCAGGTAGTTTCGACCCGATAACCAAGGGTCACATTGATATCATCCAGCGGTCGTTGGGCATGGTCGACAAATTGATCATCGCCATCGGCGTTAGCGCCACCAAGACGCCGGTTTTCACCTTTGCGCAACGCCAAGCCATGTTAGAGGCCGAGATTGGGCCGCTAGCCAAAGCAAAAGGCGTGGAAATTCAGGTAATAAGCTTTAAAGACCTGCTGGTCAATGTGGCCGCCGAAACGGGCGCGACGCTGATTATTCGGGGGCTACGCAACGCATCGGATTATGAATATGAGGCGCAAATGAGCGCGATGAACCGGACGATGTCGAGCGAGATTGAGACCGTGTTTTTGCAAGCCTCGCCAGACGTGGGCTTTGTTTCGTCTACTTTGGTGCGTCAAATTATGGCCATGGGCGGCGATGTAAGCGCCTTTGTGCCGCAAAGTTTTTTAAAACAAATTAAGTAATTACAGTTGTTTACTAGGAGATTTTCATGCGTTACTTGACATCACTCGGGCTATTTCTGGCTCTTCTTGTGGCTCCGGTTGGGCATGGTATCTCCGCCCAAGCCGCAGACCTTAAGGAGTCCATTATGTTAATCGAATTAAAATCCGGTACCGTTAAAATTGCTTTGCGCGAAGACCTAGCCCCAGGCCATGTCGAGCGTATGAAAACCCTCATCAACGAGAAATTCTACGATGGCATCGTGTTCCATCGCGTGATTGATGGTTTCATGGCGCAAACGGGCGACCCAACCGGCACCGGCATGGGTGGCTCTGACTATCCTGATTTGCGCGCAGAGTTCAGCAGCGAGCCGTTCCGCCGTGGCACTTTGGGGATGGCTCGTTCGCAGCATCCAGATAGCGCCAATAGCCAGTTTTTCATCTGTTTCGATGATGCAGGCTTTTTGAACGGCCAATACACGGTATTCGGCGAAGTGTTGGAAGGCATGGAGCATGTCGATGCGATTGCCAAAGGCGAGCCGCCAGCGACCCCCGATAAAATGATTTCTGTTCGCTTAGAAGACTAAGCGCCAAGAAGGTTTCTCATGCAGGTAGATGATTTTGATTTTGACCTGCCGGAAAATCTGATTGCTTTGAGACCTGCACAGCCGCGCGACACTGCGCGGCTGTTGCACGTTTCGCAGCCAAAATCAGACCCGGCCAACTCGGCGGAGCCCACGTTCGGCGATCACATCATGGGTGACTTGCCAGATTTTCTGCGAGCCGGCGATGCTTTGCTGGTCAATATCACCAAAGTAATTCCTGCGCGCCTAAGCGGCGTTCGCTTGCGCGCAAACCCTTCCGCCGACTCGACGGGGGCCAAATGTGAGGTCACGCTGACCGAACGTCTCGGCCCCATTGATTGGAAATGTTTACTAAAGCCCGCGAAACGCGTGGCGGATGGCGATACAATCGACTTCCATGGCGTGAAAGCCAAAGTCAGTGGACGCGAGGGCGCACAAGCAACCCTCAGCTTTGAGGTAGCGCCCGAGGCGATGGAAACCACTTTAGTGACGCTCGGCACCATGCCTTTGCCGCCCTATATCGCGAGCAAACGCGCGCCCGATGCGCAAGACAACGAAGATTACCAAACTCTATTTGCCCGCGAATCCGGCGCCGTTGCCGCGCCCACGGCGGGCTTGCATTTTACCCCAGAGCTGATGGATGCCCTAAAAGCCAAAGGCGTGAGCTTGCATGAGGTCACGCTGCATGTGGGGCCTGGTACGTTTTTACCCGTCAAAGTGGCAGATATCGCCTCGCATAAAATGCATGGCGAATGGGGCCAAGTGACGCCCGAGACGGCGCAAGCCCTCAATGACGTGCATAAACAAGGTGGGCGCATCGTTTGTGTCGGCACCACGTCGTTGCGCTTACTGGAAAGCGCCACGAAGGAAGACGGCACGGTTGAACCGTTCGAAGCGGTCACCGATATTTTCATCACGCCCGGCTATCGGTTCCGCGCGGCGGATATGTTAATTACCAATTTTCATTTACCGCGCTCGACGCTCTTCATGCTGGTATCGGCTTTCGCTGGCATGGCGCGCATGAAGGCCGCCTATGAGCATGCGGTGACCACAGGCTATCGTTTCTATTCTTACGGCGATGGCAGTCTCTTGGAGCGCGCGGAATAATGAAATTCACTTTGCATAACACCGATGGGTTGGCGCGACGCGGCACCATTGAAACGCCGCGCGGCGAAATTCGTACGCCTGCCTTCATGCCGGTTGGCACGGCAGCGACGGTGAAGGCCATGTATCCAGACCAAGTGCGCAACTTGGGCGCCGATATTGTTTTGGGCAATACTTATCACTTGATGTTGCGCCCGGGCGCAGAAGAAGTTGCAGCCCTTGGGGGCTTGCAAGATTTCATGCAATGGGACGGCCCGATTTTGACGGATAGCGGCGGCTTTCAGGTAATGTCGTTATCGAAGCTCGCCAAGATGAGCGAAGATGGCGTGCGCTTTCAAAGTCATATCGACGGCAAGTCGTATATGTTGACGCCCGAGCGCAGTATCGAAATTCAAACTTTACTCGGCGCCAATATCCGCATGGTGCTAGACGAATGCACACCGTTTCCAGCCACCCATGCGCAAGCGGAAAAATCCATGCATCTATCGATGCGCTGGGCCGGGCGCAGCAAGGCGGCGTTTCAGCAATATGATTCTGGGGCCGATGAGACAGGACTTTCCAATGCTTTATTTGGCATTGTGCAGGGCGGGGTTTACGAAGACTTGCGCCACCAAAGCGCGGCCGAGCTCGAACAGATTGGTTTCGACGGCTATGCGGTTGGCGGCTTGGCCGTGGGCGAGGGGCAAGAGCAAATGCTGAAAGTGTTAGATTTCACCACCCCCGTTTTGCCGCAAGACCGGCCCCGATATCTGATGGGCGTCGGCACGCCAGATGATTTGGTGGAAGCCGTGGCGCGCGGCATTGATATGTTTGATTGCGTGATGCCAACCCGTGCCGGACGCCATGGCACGGCCTATACGTGGCGCGGCAAAGTGAACATTCGCAATGCGCGCCACGCCGCCGACCCGCGCCCGCTAGACGAGCGCAGCAATTGCCCTGCGAGCCACCAATATAGCCGCGCCTATTTGCATCACTTGCATCGCTGTGGCGAATATTTGGGAGCCATGCTTTTGAGCTGGCATAATTTGGCTTTTTACCAAGAGCTGATGGCGGCCATGCGGGCGGCCATTGAAGCGGGTGAATTTGAAACGTTTTGCGCTGAATTTAAACACCAACAAAGCGAGGGCGATATTCCTCACCGTCAGGAATAGCTAAAGCCCCATAAAGGTGAGCCAATTGCGAAACTCATTGTGGCGTTGATTGGGTTGTAACACATGTTCGGTCAGGCGATATTTAGCAATTAAAGCCTCGGGCGGGCTTGGGGCCTGCAACTGCGAGAACTCAGCCAGTTGTCTTTCCGCCGCCTGCCTATCGGCGTAAAACCCTTGCTCAAGCAAAGTATCGACGCGCGATTGCAACATGCCGCCAAGCACCGAAAACTCAAATTCGGGGTGGTATTGCGTGGCAAAGAAACTACTTTTTTGATGCTCGATAAACACCGCTTGAACCGCGCTTCTTGGGCTTTGGGCAAGCGGGGTAGCACCGGACGGCAGCGTTTTGACGATGTCATAATGACTGGCCAAAGCCTCAAAGCCAGAGGCGCGGTTTTGAAAAACCGGATGAGCGTGCCCGTCTGGCGTCAGCGTGATGTCATAGGTTGGGCCAAAGGTGAGCCCATGCGGGCTGCGCTGGCAGTCTCCGCCAGCAGTGACAACCGCCAAATGTAAAGCCCAGCATGAGCCATAGGCAGGCACGCCCATGTGATAGGCGCGGCGCGCCAACTCAATTTGTTGGGCCACTTCTGGCACTTTGTCATAAATCGTCAGGCTCGAGCCGGTCCATAGCAAAGCGTCATAGCTTTCGAGCGGTTGCGGCAATTCGGCGTCCGCATCGGCCACGTAAAAGATATCGCTTTCGGCTTTGGGGCGATGACGCAACAGCATATCGCGATACATTTTGCCAGCCAGTGGCGCGCCACCAGAGACAAGCCGCTTGCGCCCGCGGGGGGCATAGGCATCTAAAATTAAGAAACGGGCCATAACGCCAACCTTCTACTGTCTTACTCAGGCCGATCGCCCTCGATGGTCACCCGATACATGAGGCGATCATAGTCTTGATAATCATCGACCGCATAATGCTGCACCAAGCGGTTGTCCCATAGGGCGACCGCATTTTCGCTCCAGCGAAAGCGGCAGCAAAACTCGGGCTTGGTGCAATGCTGATAAATGGTTTCCAGCAACTCGCGGCTTTCGCTCTCGGTCATATCGTCGATGCGCAAAGTGAACATGTCGTTGACGAAGAGCGCTTTTTTTCCGGTCTTAGGATGCGTACGCACAACGGGGTGGCGCACTTCTTCCAAAATCGAGTCATCCCATGTGTAAGTGATGGGCGTTTTTTTATCGAATTTCTCTTTCGTGCCTTCCACCGTATAGGCGTCGGAGGCCGAGTGGATGGCGAATAGGCCATCAAGTTTTTCTTTCACGGCGTCTGGCAAGCGCTCATAGGCCACTTGCTGATTGGCGAAAACAGTGTCGCCGCCGAAAGGCGGAATGGTTTTGCCGTAAAGCATAGAGCCCATGGAAGGATTGGTCTGAAACGTATTATCGGAATGCCAGCCTGTGCCAAAGGAGGCGCTTTGGCCTTTGGGCTTCCAAACTTTGGTTATTTCAGGGGCATGTTCCATGCCGTCGACAATCGGATGAACTTCCAAATCCCCAAAGCGGCGGGCGAAATCGACCTGCTGCTCGAGGGTGATGTTTTGGTCGCGAAAAAACAAAACGCCATGGGTAACCAAAGCCGTGTGAACGACGCCAAAGTCGGCGTCGTTCACATTGGCCAAATCCACGCCCGTTACCTCGGCTCCACAAGAGCCGGTTAAAGGATGAAGAGACGGATTATTCATACGCGCAAACCTCAGCTGTAAATCGCGTAAAGTGCATGCACAACGCCCAAGGTGGCGCCGATAAGCAAGATAACCGTTGCCAAGAAGCCAAGCGTAAAGCCTTTGCCACGTTTGTCTTTGGCTTGGTAATAGCCACGCGCAAACAGAACCCGACCGATTGGGAAGAAAATGCCAATGACACCGGCCCAGAAATCAGAGATCGTGAGGGCGAACAACCAAAGCGATGGCAAGAAAAGCGCCAGCATTTCATGGGTGTTGGCATAGACGCGCAAGACGCGTTCGAACTCTTCCGGTCCGGTCATTGTAGGGGCGGTAATTGCGTGTTTTTTGCGGGCGGCGCCAACGCGTGTGGCCATCCAGAAAAAGATGAATAGGCTTAACAGGGTGACCGAAGCGGCCACAGGATACATAAACATAAAGCACTCCAATATGGGTTAGGGCTTCCAATCGAAAATTGGAAAATTAAGGTCGCGGGGTTTCGCGCGGCTTGGTTTTTTTAATGATACCGGTGAACGTGGTTAATATTGTCTCGCCGATATAAATTTGTCCACGGATAAAAATCAGGCTTCGGGTGGCGCGGGTTATCTCGCCATCGGCATAAACCACTTCGCCAATCGGCGCTGCGCCAGCAATGAAATCTGTCTGGCAGGTGAGGGTGACAGAATGCATATCGGTCAGCTCATCATGGGCGATAACAAATAGCGCATAGTCGGCAAATGTCATCAACATGCCGCCATGCAAAAACCCGCCGCCATTCATGTGACCTTCGGTGCATAAAAACGCCGAACGGTGCTTGCCAGGTTCGGCATTGAGTTTCATAAAAAAGGGACCCGCGGCATCTTCATAAGGGTCATTGCCATGCCAGCTTTCCCAGCCGGCTAATTGTGTGGGGGGGGGTATTAAAGTCATTTATTTTATCTCCGAAAACAGGCTCTGGCGGGAGATTAGTAGAGTTTTCAGGCGACGCAAGCCCTAATCGAGCCTCTCGCAAAACCAGCTCAGGCGGTTTATTTTTCAGCGCGGGAGAGTGCGTAGCCGGTGCCGCGCACCGTCCGAATAACAACGGTTTTGGGGGCTTGCGGGTCTGCCGCCTTGAGCGCTCGGCGCAGTCGGCTCATGTGCACATCCACCGTGCGGTCTTCAACATAAACGCCATGCCCCCAAACGCGGTCCAGCAATTGCTCACGGCTGAACACACGCTCCGGGCTTTCCATCATCAGCGCCAATAGATGATATTCTTTTGGACCGAGGTGGATATTTTCTCCGCCATTGCTGACCTGCATGGTCAGCGGATTTAACGAGAGGTCTTCAACGGTCAAAATCTCGTCGGACAACGTCGGCCGTGAACGACGCAGCAAAGCTTTAACCCGCGATACGAGTTCGCGCGGCGAAAACGGCTTGGTGATATAATCATCGGCGCCAATGTCGAGCCCCAGAGTGCGATCGCTCTCTTCGCCGCGCGCGCTCAACATAATAATCGGAATAGTTTTGGTATCGGCGCGCGCCCGCAGAGCGCGGCAGACATCAATGCCCGAGGCTTCCGGCATCATCCAGTCAATCACCAATAAATCCGGCGCCAGCGTGGTGAACTGTTCAAGAGCTTCAGCGCCGTTCTGGCATTGAAAAACCAAAAAACCTGCTTTTTCCAAATTGTATCTCAACAGCTCCAATTGGACTGGCTCATCGTCAACAATTAAGACTTTGGCAGACATCTGATTATCTCTTTTTTTGCGAACTTAGGTTTGTGCCGCTGCTATCATCGGCTTTGGGGCGATCATCGCTCGGCAGGCTGCCATGCACAAGAAAGTAAACTTGCTCGGCGATACCGGTGGTGTGGTCGCCAATACGCTCGATGTTTTTGGCGATGAACAAAAAATGCGAGCTCACCTCGGCGACTTCCGATTGGGCGGAAATCATCTGCAATAAATCGCGGTACATGCTGGTATGCAATTGGTCGACCTCTTGGTCTCGGTCCCAAACATCCATTGCGGACACGGCATCGCTGGTGGCATAGGCATCGAGAACTTGGTTGAGCATTTGCTGAACAAGGCTGGCCATACGGGTCAGGCCAATGCTGTCCGAGCGATTGGTTTCACTTGCAATAATCACCCGACTACGTTTGGCAATATTTTTGGCATAATCGCCAATCCGCTCCAGCACAGAAGCAATTTTTACGGCAGCGATAATGCGGCGCAAATCAGTGGCCATTGGCGAGCGGATAGCAATCATTTCGATGGCCCGTTCATTGAGCAGGAACTCCAAGGCATCCAACTCTTTATCTTTGGCGATGAGCGCATCGATGGGAGCGGGGTCGCGCGAGTCTAAAAGGCGCGTGGCGGTCGCCAATTGCTGTTCTGCCATGCCGCCAAGTTGGGCGATCATTCGGTTTAATTCTGCGAGGTCGCGGTCGAAGGCGGTGACGATATGTTGGTCTTCCATTAGCCAATCTTCCCTGAAATATATGCTTCGGTTTGTTGGTTTTTGGGGTTGGTAAAAATCTGCTGCGTCGCTCCATGCTCGACCACATTGCCGAGGTGGAAATAAGCGGTGCGCTGCGAAATGCGCGCCGCTTGTTGCATCGAGTGGGTGACAATCACAATCGTGTAATCTTTTCTCAGCTCCTCCATAAGTTCCTCAATCACCGCGGTGGCAATTGGGTCGAGGGCGGAGCAGGGCTCATCCATCAGCACCACATCGGGGCTCACGGCAATGGCGCGGGCGATACACAGGCGTTGTTGTTGTCCGCCAGATAAGCTGGTGCCGCTGGCGCTCAAACGGTCGCGAACTTCCGCCCATAGGCCAGCTCGCTTCAAGCTGCTTTCGACAATATGATCCAATTGCTCCCGGCTTTGAGCCAGCCCATGAATACGCGGGCCGTAGGCGACATTGTCGTAAATCGATTTTGGAAATGGGTTGGGTTTTTGAAACACCATGCCAACGCGGGCACGCAATTCCACGACATCGATTTCTGGGCTGTAAACGTCTTGCCCATCAATGGTAATCGTGCCGGCAACGCGGCAGCCGTCGATGACATCATTCATCCGGTTGATACAGCGCAAAAATGTTGATTTTCCGCATCCCGAAGGGCCGATGAGCGCGGTGACCTCATTTGCATTTAAGTCGAGGTCAATGCCTTGCAAGGCCTGCGCTTCGCCATAAAATACCTGCACGTCGCGGGCTTCGATTTTGACTTTATTTTGCGGGTTATCACTCATTTTACCATCGTTTCTCAAACCTTTTTCGGAAGTAAATTGCCGTTGCGTTGACCATCAAAAGCAAGCTCAATAAAACCACAATGCCGGCGCTCGTGCGGGCTATAAAGGCGCGTTCTGGGTTGTTGGCCCACATATAAATTTGGGCCGGCAAAACCGTGGCTTTGGCCGTTACATCCGTCGGCACATCTACGATAAAGGCCATCATGCCAATCATCAAGAGCGGCGCTGTCTCGCCGGCCGCCTGAGCGAGACCGATAATCGTGCCTGTCAAAATACCCGGCAAGGCAAGCGGTAAGACATGATGAATAATCACCTGCAAGCGAGAGGCGCCGACCCCCATGGCGGCCTCGCGGATGGAGGGCGGAATGGCGGCAAAAGCGGCTCGCGTTGGGATGATAATGCGCGGCAAAGTCATCAGCGCTAGCACCAAGCCACCGACCAGCGGAGCCGAGCGCGGCATGCCGAAAAAATTGATGAACACGGCCAAGCCCAAAAGCCCAAAGACAATCGACGGCACAGCCGCGAGATTGTTAATATTGACCTCAATAATTCTAGTAAGGCGGTTTTTCGGGGCAATTTCTTCCAGATAGATGGCCGCCATAACCCCCAAGGGGAAACTGGCCAAAAGGGTGACCAGCAAGGTCCAAAGCGAGCCAACCAAAGCACCGCGCAAGCCTGCTAATTCTGGCTCGCGGCTGTCGCCATTGGTGAATATTCGGGTCGCAAATTGTCTGGAAATACGGTCTTTGTCCAATAGTCTATCGAGCCATGCAAGGTCTTGATTGGACACCACGCGTTCGTTTTCGGGCAAGTCTCGGTCAATCACGCCTTTTAGCAAAAGGTCGATATCATCTGACAAAGTGAGGGGCAGGCGGATGCTTGTGCCCAGGCTCGACGGATTGGCCGTTACATAATCGCGAACATCATCGCTGGAGCCAATGGACAGTAATTTGCCAAGTGCGCGTTTTTCCTTGCGCCCACTAACCTCTGGGAATTGCGCTCGCAAAGCGTTGCGGGCGAGGGCGCGCCAATCGCTATTGGCAAAATCTTGCGTATCGACATGGCGCTCAGTGATGTCGATATCGAGGGTTACGTAATGCTGAGTAAAAGCCGGCAGGGAGGACAGTAATATGGAGCCCATCAAGAAAAACAAAATCAGACCGGCGGTCGAAATTGCCGCGATACCATAGGCCCGAAACCGGCGTTCGGCGCGATAGCGTTTGGCCAATTGGGCTTTGCGCGCACTTGGGGTAGATGGCTCAGTCATATTGCTCTCGGTATTTGTTAACCACATAAAGCGCCAGAATATTCAGCGCCAGGGTAATGAAGAACAGCACCAACCCGAGGGCGAAAGCGGCCAATGTCTTGGCACTATCAAACTCTTGATCGCCGACTAGCAGCATAACAATTTGCACCGTCACGGTGGTGACACTTTCGAACGGATTGGCGGTTAAATTAGCCGCAACGCCTGCTGCCATCACCACAATCATGGTTTCGCCAATGGCGCGCGAAATCGCCAAAAGAACGGCGCTCACAATTCCCGGCAAGGCGGCTGGCAGCACCACTTGCCGAATGGTCTCCGAATTCGTGGCGCCCAGAGCGGCGGCACCATCGCGCAAGGTTTGCGGCACGGCGTTGATGACGTCATCGGATAGCGAGGAAATAAAAGGAATAATCATAATTCCCATAACAAGACCCGCCGCCAGCGCCGATTCGGACGATAGCGTCAGGCCGATGTCGGCGCCGCCATCGCGCAGAAATGGCGCCACCACCAAAGCCGCGAAGAAGCCATAAACCACCGTCGGGATCGCCGCCAGCATTTCAATGCCCGGCTTGGCGATGCCGCGCAATCGGGGGCTGGCATATTCTGACAAATAAATGGCTGACATTAAGCCGATGGGAACCGCGACAATCATCGCGATAAACGTAATCATCAGCGTGCCGGCGAAAAGCGGTATTGCGCCAAACGAGCCAGAGCCGCCAGCCTGACCATCGCGAATGGCGATTTGCGGCGACCAGTGAAGCCCGAATAAAAACTCCGATACTGAGACCGTGGCAAAGAAGCGGATGGTTTCAAATATCAACGATAAGACAATGCCTACAGTGGTTAAAACCGCGATGGCAGAAGCAATCAACATGGTCAATTGCGCCACTCGTTCGACCGAATGGCGGGCCGTGAAGCGCAAGGCAATTTTGCGAAGGCCCATCGCCACACCCGCAATAGCCAGCAATAAAACAGCCAAACTGCGCGCCTGCAACGATCGCTCTACGAGGCTTTGGTAATACACCGTAGCTTGCGCTATCGTGTCGTCGATGAAAGCGGCGTTGATGGAGCCTGCATAATAGGCTTTGGTTTTGGCCATCATCACGTTCATCTCACCAACCCAGGGGGAGCTGGCGCGCGTTTTCAGGAAACTTTCTAGCAGAGCGTCAATGACCAGAGGCGACACGCCAGTCCAGATAATCAATAAGACGATTGGCACGAAAGTTGAGCAGATGACCAGAAAACTGGCATGATAGACGTCGCGCGAATGTTGTTTTTGGCTCGTCCCTTTAGCGATGCTATGGATGCGACGGCGGCCAAAAATAAACGAAAAAAGGCCCAACCCGATAAGACAAAGAAAAAGAGAGCTAGTGCTCATAGGTTTGGCCCTTGGTAAAAAGGGGTCGGCGCCAGCCAACCCCAGTTAGATTACATCGACAGTTTTGTTAGATTCTGTCCATCGTTACGATATTTTACCCGCTCTTTGCGTGGTAGCGGAATAAGCCCTTTATCCAACAAATAACCTTCTTCGCCGAAGGCGTTTTCACTGGTGAATTCTTTCACAAACTCCAAAATGCCCGGCACCGTTCCGACATGAGCATGTTTGACGTAGAAGTAGAGGGAGCGCGAGATACCATAGTGTCCGTCGGCGATATTCTCGAAACTCGGCATCACGTCTTCAACAATGGCACCGCGAATTTTCTCCCCGTTTTGGTCGAGAAAGCTAAATCCGAACACGCCAACCGCGCGCGGGTTGGCGGCTAATTTCGAAACCATGAGATTGTCATTCTCACCAGCGTCGATCCAAGCGCCATCTTCGCGGATGGTGCGGGTCAGTTTTTTCCACATCGCCTTATCCGATTTCTTTAGCGCTTTCATATGGGCAAAGCTATTGGCCCCCTTCGACATGGCCAGTTCTTGAAACGCATCGCGGGTTCCCGATGTTGGCGGTGGGCCCAGAATTTCAATTTTCATATCTGGCAAAGACGCGTCGATATCGCTCCATTTTTGATATGGATTGGCAATCGGCTCACACCAAGTGGCTTGGCATTTGCGGGTTGGGTCGGGCACGACTTTGGCCGTCGCCAGATAGATTTGTTGCCGCGTCAACTTCAATGGCACGCCGCTGCGCGCATTGGCCAGAACAATGCCATCAAACCCAACCACAATCTCGGTCATCTCAATGCCATTGGCTTGGCATTTGTCGAATTCCTTTTTCTTAATGCGGCGCGAGGCATTGGTGATATCTGGATGTCGTAAGCCGATGCCAGAGCAGAATAATTTTAAGCCGCCGCCCGAACCAGTGGCTTCCACCACAGGGGTTTTAAACTTGCCCATGCGGCCAAATTGCTCGGCCACAGAGGTCGCAAACGGAAAGACGGTAGACGAGCCGACCACTTCGATTTGGTCGCGCGCTTGGGCGCCGGCAACCAAGGATAGGCTCACAAGAGTGAGGCAGGTGATGAGGGATAGGTTCCATCTAGTCAACATGAGTACGCTCCAAAACAAAGGTTACCGACGCGGGGAGGCCCCCAATTTTTACAACCTGTTTGTCGGCCAAATCTACTTAGCCTTGTTTCGCGACCTTTGTGTTACACGGTTGTTACAGTTTTGTGAAGCGCAAAAAAATAATTGCGAAAGGCCGGATGGGCGCTAGGCGTGGCGGCTCAAAGTGACGCAAAACACTGTGTTTTCGGAGGAACTGGCAATCCGCAACCGACCCTGATGTCGATTGACAATATGCTTTACAATGGCGAGCCCAAGTCCTGTGCCGCCCATTTCTTGAGCCCGTCCAGCATCGATTCGATAAAACCTCTCCGTCAAGCGGCCTATATCTCGTTTTTCAATGACCGGGCCTTGGTTGCGAACCTCGACGCGCAGAAAATCGGGCTGGCCGGGCTCTGCCGTGAGACCCAACTCAATCACCGAGCCTGCAAAGCCATAGCGGATGGCGTTCTCGATGAGGTTCTGAAACACTTGGCGCAATTCATCGGCCATGCCCAATACGCAACACGTGTCGGGCCTTAGCGGCGCCTCGAGATGCCAAGCAAAGCTCATTTGTTTGGCCATGGCTTGTGCCGAGAGAGCGGCAACTGTTTGCTCCAGCAGCGCATGTAAATCGACGATGTCATTTGGCTTTTGATATTCCATTGCTTCCACGCGCGACAGCGACAGGAGATCGTCAATCAAGCGCTGCATCCGCTCAGCTTCTGTCTGCATGATGGCGAGGAACTTATCGCGGGTTTGGCGATCCTCGCCCGCGCCATCGCGCAAGGTTTCAATAAAGCCTGCGACAGCCGAAAGCGGCGAGCGCAGCTCATGGCTGACATTGGCAACAAAATCAGAGCGAATACGATCGATGGATATCATGTCTGTCTCATCGACAATGACCACCAGCACATGGTCGAGTTCAAACGGGGCGACCCGCAAGTGCAATTGGCGGCGCAAATTGTCGGTGCGCGTGTGGGTCAGCTCGCTGACCTGGCCATCTTCGCGAGCGGCCCGTAACGTCTCGACGAAGTCTTGATGGCGGATAAACCGCTCCATCGGATAGTTAGCAATTTGTTGGCCGAGCAGGGCGAACATTTTATCATTGGCCGCCACGACTACCCCGCGTGCATCCAAGAGGGCGCAGGATTGATCTATCAATAAGGCCATATTGGCAAATCTATCTTCTATAGCCGTCATGGTTGTCACTTTACATTTCGTTCGTGACTTGGGGATGCCGCCACGAAAAAAAACTAGCACACTCGGGGCCAGAGAAGCAAAATCGCTTCGGCGACGGCGTCGGGCATGTTTACTTTCCATTGCGACAAATTGGGTGTTGCGCTGCGGCGGCGGAGCAGTTAAATAACTCCTAAGTGGGGCCCGTAGCTCAGGTGGTAGAGCAACTGACTTTTAATCAGTGGGTCGAAGGTTCGAATCCTTCCGGGCTCACCATAATTTACTTTTGCAATCTTTCTTTCTCAACTCGCTAGAGATAAGTGAGACAAAAAAGCCGTAATGACACGCAGGATGAACGGCTGCGCCAGATAGATAAGAAATTCGAGCAGCTGTTCGTGCTATGGAACAAGCACATTGGCCGGCTGCTGGATGAGACGCGACGCGGTAAAAAATAAAACACCACATAAATTATCCTACTGATAACATTACATATTCTCTGAAAAAATCCCTCGGTGTGCCTAGCGTGTGGCTAACAGTGTCTGAACAATTGTTATTTTCAATGACGTAGAAAATTGGCGCAGAAGGTTCACTACTCGCCGGTTTTATGTCCCGTCACTAGTGCCGACATGCTGTCCGTGGGTGAGAGGAGGCTTGATCATCGTCTAGCGATAGTGCTTTTCTATGCTCCACCAAAATGAGAACTGGAGATCTCGAAATGACCCGCATGACAAAACCGAAAATTGCGATACATCACTTTCCAGCCAGAGATAGCTCGCCCCACCCACCTCTGCTCTTTGTTCATGGCGCTTGGCATGGCGCTTGGTGCTGGCAAGACGGATTCATTGGCCGTCTCAATCAACAGGGCTTCGATTGTTATGCCATGGACCTGCGCGGACATGGTGAAAGCGAGGCAGTAAATCCGATGCGCTGGAACCGTATTGCAGATTATGTCGACGATGTTTCCCATGCCGTTGAGACAATTGGCGACAAGCCTATATTAGTCGGCCACTCTATGGGCGGATTTATTTGCCAACATATCAACAACCGCAGCGCGCCGGTGTCCGGCATTGCATTGATAGCCAGCGTACCGCAAAACGGGGTCTGGAGTTTGGTTATGCGTATGCTGATGAGAGACCCGTTGGCGCTTATTTTGTCTTTTGCAAAGCTCTCATTGCTGCCAGTCATTCGATCGACGCATGCGATACGCGATATGTTTTTAGATGCCAATACACCTGACCCAGAGGTTAAAGCGTTTGGAGAAAAACTAATTGATGAGTCCTTTTTGGCCTTTTTAGATATGTTGCTCCTCGATTTACCAAAACGTACCACGGCCAGACCACCAATGCTGGTGATTGGTGGTGAGAAAGATACGGTGTGTTTGCCGTCGGAACAACAAAGCTTGGCGGATTATTATGGCGCGGCCTGTCATATCATTGAGGATGCACCGCACAATCTGATGAGCCAGACGAAATGGCACGAAGTCGCCGATACACTAGCTGAATGGGTAAAAGCCCGCGCCTAATTGCATGCGCGTGCAGACGCATAAGACCGGCTTTGGAACATTCACACCGACCGGCTGCTCGATGAAGCGCGGGGCGAAAAAAAATAAACCAGAGAATAAAACAAAGGTTTTGACAATCAACAACTACCTATCGACTCCTTGCCGGAGGTAATCTGGCGACAAATGTAGGTAGTTTTTTTGACTGTTTTGACTGTATCGCCTAAAAAGCTCGCAATAATATTCATCGCAACACCATCTTCTTTTGCATGAGTAACCCATGTATGTCGGAAAATCTATGAATGAAGTGTCCGCGCTAAGCCGGTTAAAAGTCTCTAAAGAATCCCAGGACAGAGCACCACTGCACTATCATCCACGTTTTTCGCAAAGATGATCGCGACATATCCATAGCGACAAAGCAGATTTTATCATTTAGCGTAATAATACTGAGAGGGATAAATTATGGAAACCAAGCAGCAACGTGAAATTATCAATCAAGTCCGAAAAATGCCGGAACTGGCAGATGCCTTCGGGCCGCCGCCTTTGGCTTGGCAAACCGTGTTGGTTTTTCTGCTTAGTTTTATCGGCTTCGGTCTGTCGACTTATGCGTTTTTCACTGAAATGGTGGCGCCTTTCATCACTGTGCCGCTAAGCGCATTTTTTGTGTTTTGGAGTTTTACGCCGTTGCATGAGGCGGTGCATCGCAATTTGTCGAGCGTAAGTTGGTTAAACGATTCGATTGGCACAATGAGCGCGCAATTGCTGCTGCCCGGCTTCAGCTCAGGCCTGTATCGTTATTTGCATATTACCCATCATACACGGACCGGACAGACGGATGATCCAGATATCAAATTCACTGATAAGAATTTGCTGTTGTGCTGGAGGAACTCAGCCTTTATGGACGTTTTGTGGACCAAATATTATTTTTCCGTCTGGTCAGAACGTCCGGTTGCAGAGCGCGCGCAGTTCACGCTCGGTCTGGTTTTATACATTGCCATGTTTGTTGTTGCTCTTAGCTCACCTTATGCGGTCGAGTTTTCCATAGCATTTTTGATGCCGATGTTTCTTGGGCGCATTATCACGGTTTATTTGTTCGCGACCATTCAGCATGAGGAAGGACACGAGCAGCGACACGACCCGTTAGGGGCAACATCGATACAAGATGCCCATTCTAATCTTTTCCAGCGCATTTTCATGCTTGGGCAATCACAACACCTTATCCATCACCTTTACACCAATGTGCCGTGGTATAATTACGAACGGATTTGGCAGGTTATACAGACCAAAGTGCCAGGCACGAATATCAGCCATGGTGGTTATTTTGCGCGCAATAAAAAGGCCTTTGTGCCGAAAGGCTAAGTCTTAAAAAGCTATGTCTTAAAATCGGCTCGGCCATTTTTATGGTCGAGCCGTTTCTCGTTGACGTTTTATTAAACATTCACTGCCATGATGGCCGCTCAATCAATTGGTAGAAAAAGGACTGGTGAATTAACCAATCCCCAGATGCTGCTACACGACGAGAAGCAAAAGCGCAGGTAATACAGATGAGCGTTGAAGTGATTACAAAGTGGTAGACTCAGATCACCGCTCTATTCATTTTGTCTTTTGGATAAGCCGCACGATCAGCAAGTTAAAAGGCCGGAACGAAACGTAGGATGAACGGCTGCGCAAGATAGACAAGAAAGTCGAGCAACTATTAGTGCTATGGAACAAGCGCATTGACCGGCTGCTCGATGAAGCGCGGCGCGGTAAAAAGTAGATCAGGGAATTGTTCCGGGTAAAAACACAAGCTATTGTTATTAAACGATAAACCGTGTTTTGAGCAGTTCCGGGCTCACCATTCTTTACTTTATTCTCGAAATCACCCGCGCGACGTGTCATCGCGACGGGTGAAATTATTTGCGCGCGCCCCCACATGGGGGCGTTTTGTTTTACATGAAAGCACTCAGCGTCATCACCGATAGGGTGGCCACCACCGGAATAACCACAGTCACCACGCCAACATCTTTATAGGCCTGCTTATGGGTCAGCTGCGTGACCGTCAGCATGGCAATCACCGCGCCGCAATGGGGCAGGCTGTCAAAACCGCCGCTGGCCATCGCCATGATGCGGTGCAATTGGTCGGCCGGAATGCCCATCGCCAAATAACTATCGGCCATGGTCGCCATGAAAATTTGCAAGCCGCCCGAAGCCGACCCGGTAATCGCCGACACCACAGAGATCGAAGCAAAAGCCGATAGTTTCGGTGGCAGGCCAGAATTTAACATCGCCGAAGAGAAATCTTGAAAGCCAAGGGTCTGCACCACAATGCCGCCAAAGCCGATGACGGCTGCGGTGTTCAATAGCGGCATGACCGCATCATTGGTGCCTTCGCCAAACACGTTGAGGGCGCGACCATGCAAAGTCGGGAACAGGGCATAGGCCAAAAGACTGCCGAGGAAGAGCGATAAGCTCGGCCAGAAAATCGATTGTTTGGAGGCAAACATCAGCCCATCGGCAATCATGCCTTGGCTCGGCGCAAGGCCCGCCGACAGCACGAGACGCGGCAAGAGAATGGTCGCAATCACCGCGACCAAAGGAATAATGGCGATTTGCCATTTTGGCATATCGTCGCTGGCGACAATGTTTTCGACTTTATCGTTCGGGCCAGGCTCAAAGCCTTCGCCATTGGCCTTAGCGATTTTGCGCTGGCGTTCCAGATAGACCATGCCGAGGCCAAACATAATGGCGCCCCCGACCAGCCCCAAAATAGGCGCCGCAAATAAATCGGTGCCAAGTCCAACCGAGGGGATAACGTTTTGAATGGACGGCGTGCCGGGCAGGGCGGTGAGCGTGAAGGTGCCAGCCCCCAATGCCAAGGCTCCACAGAACAATCGCTTCGGGATGTCGGCCTGTTTCAAGAGGCTGAGGCCAAGCGGATACATGGCGAAAATCACCACGAAGACAACCACGCCGCCATAGGTCAGCGCGGCCGAGGCCAAAACCGTAATCCATAAAGCGCGGTGCGCGCCGAGGCGCGCGACCATGGCCAAAGCAATCGAGGTGGCGGCTTTACTCTCGCCCATGACGCGGCCAAATATGGCGCCCGCGATGAACAACAGAAAAAAGCGTCCAGCAAAGCTAAAAGTGCCAAGCGGGCCAGACGCATAATGTTGGGAGAGGGCTTCATGCACCGGCAGACTATTGGTCAGCGCCACAACCAAACCGCATAAAAGCGATGCAAATAAAATGTTCACCCCGCGCAAAGCGAGAAAAATAAGCAAGGCCAAACCAGCCAGTAAACCCAAATAAGCCATAATGATACTCCCCCATAAAAAACTAAGTTTACGGATGATTTGGCAAGTTGCAATGCAGCGTTTACATGAACACCGATTGCGCTATGGTTTTGGCTTATCCATGGGAGGCCTGAATGGCGCAGTATCAGTTAGACGGTAAGACAAAGTTTGTGTACGGCCTCGGCGCCGCGCCTTTCGGGATTAAGGAAAATGGCTTTAGCTATTTCCTGCTGATTTTCTACAGTCAAGTTCTCGGCTTGCAGCCGTTTCTCACCAGTCTGGCGCTGACCATAGCCATTGCGGTGGATGCCATCACCGACCCGCTCATCGGGTATTGGTCGGATAATCTGCGCTCCAAATGGGGGCGGCGTCATCCGTTTATGTATCTGTCGATTATTCCCATTTGCCTCAGCTATGCGGTGATGTGGAACCCGCCGACACTGGTGCTGGACGATCAAATGAACCTGTTTTTCTATCTCTTGGCCTGCGCCGTAATGATCCGCGTGTTCCTGACTTTTTTCGAAGTCCCCAGCACCGCGCTGATTTCCGAGCTGACCAGCGATTATGATACGCGCACCGAGTTGATGGGCTTGCGCTTTATGTTTGGCTGGCTGGGCGGCATTGGCATGGCGTTTTTGGCTTACTCGACGTTTCTCGCGGCCAATGAAAACGGCAATGGTATTTTGCAAGCCGGTGGCTATGTCAAATATGGGTTGGCCGCTTCGGCATTAATGTTTGTCGGCATGGTGGTGTCTTCTTTGGGCACGCATAAGGCCATTCCCCATCTTCATGTGCCGCCCGAGCAGGAAAAAATTACGCCGTCTGTGGTGCTGAGCGAGATTTTGGATGTGTTTAAAAACAAGAACTTTCAGGCGCTGTTTCTGGCCTCGATTTTCTTCGGCACGGCCTCGGGGTTTACCGCCTCTTTGAGCATTTACTTCTCGACGTTTTTCTGGGAACTCAAGCCGTCGCAATTGGCTATTTTTACGATTTTTCAAGCGGTAGCCGCCGTCTGCGCCGTGCCGATTGCGCGGTTTTTGGGCAAGCGGTTTGATAAGAAACGCGCCGCTTTGGGCAGTTTCGTCGTCATGCTTATGATCGGCCCATCGATGTGGCTGTCGCGCCTTGGCGGCTTGCTGCCCGAAAACGGCTCGGAGGCTTTATTCCCGATTTTGCTGACGCATAATTTCTCGCAAGTGCTGATTATCATCGTCTTCTACATATTGTTTGGTTCGATGATGGCCGATGTGGTGGAAGATAGCGCGGTCGATACGGCGCGGCGCAATGAGGGGGTTATTTTTGCCGCTCGCGCTTTTGCGGGCAAAATGGTGGCCGGCATGGGCATTATGTTAGCGGGGCTGGTGCTGACGCTGATTAACTTGCCGCGCAATGCCCAACCCTCCGAAGTGCCAGAAGAGACGCTGGTGGACTTAGTGCTTTATGCGGTGCCGATTGAAGCGTTTTTCTATATTGCCGCTTTCTTCATGATGCGGCGCTACCGCATCACGCGCCGCCAACATGGCGAGAACGTCGAGAAAGTATCGTCGATTTAACGCTTAGGCTTGCAGCTCGGCAATCGTGCGATTGGCCGAGATAATGCGATCCGATAGGGTGATGGAAATCAGCTGCAAGAGCGCATCAATGACCGGATCATTGGCCGCCTCTAGCTTGTCATAGGTCTCTCTAGATAGCCCATAGACCGAAGTATTGCCGCGTGCTACCAGCTCTGCGCTGCGGGTTTCTTTGCGCACAAAGCCCATTTCGCCCAGCATTGTGTGGCGCATAAACGAATAAATTCGGAACGGCTGGCCTGGCACATCATAGCTCACCACATCGACGCGGCCGATATCGAGGAAGAAAATATCATTGGCTTCCTCGCCCTGCGAGCAAATGATATCGCCGGATTTATAATCCATGCGGTCGAGCGATTGGAATAATTTCTCGGCCATAACGGCATCTTCGAGGCGGGTTTCGAGCCAGCCCTGAAGCGAGACGCGGCTACCTTCGAACTCGCGCTCGCGCAACAGGTTCTCTTCAATGGCTTCCATGGCGTCATAAATCGCGGCGTAATTCTGGTCGGCGATGAGCGTCGGCGAGCGGCGCAAGAGGCGCGCGACCTTGGTTTGCTCTTTGGTGGGCAGCTCAATGGTTGAGATGGAAGCGTTTTGCTTATCGGCGGCGAGGAAGATTTTCTGCAAAATCTGTTCGGCCGAAGCATCGACGCCACTGACGTGTTTAAACGACAAAATAACATGGCGAATGGGCGAAGATTTATCCTGCAAGTCGCCTTTAATCTTGGTGTAGAAATTATGCGCCGTGCCGAAGAACAAAAAGCCCTGAAGCTCATAAATCCGAATGGATTGGTTGAGATTGCCCAAATAAACCTCTTCATCGGCCGAGCGGACAATGCGCGAGCGATAGCCTTCGCCCGACATTTCTTGGCGCACCACAGATACGAAACTGGCGCGCGCCGCAAATAAAATGCAACCGCAGACAATGCCAAGCGCCAGGCCAAAGATAAAGCCAGCATAAAGCGTGGTGGAGCTAATCAGCAGTACGAGAATATATTCATTGCGGTCGAGCATCGAATAGCTCTCGCCGAGCCAACGATAGGCGATTTGCGCGCCGAGGAATAAAATCATCGCCGCCAGCGCCACTTTCGGCAACAGGGAGATAATGCTGCCGCCCACAATCAGCACCACGCCGCATAACAGGCAAGTGACAACAGCGGCAACCGGAAAACGGCTTTGCTTGCCCGCATTAAGGAGCGAGCGGCTGAGCGATACCAAACCAATAAATCCGCCTAAAAACCCAGATAAACCAATGGCATAACCATGAATTTTAAGCTCATGGTTTAAGTCGCTATCGATGTTTTTATCAATCTCAATGCCCGCGATAATCAGCAGAATAGACAGCGCCGTTACCGTGACGGTGACGATAAGCTCGGGCAAAAAGCTGACGAACATAGCGGCTAATTCGGCGGTGAAGATACCGTGCAGAAGCGGGAAAAACAGCTCCGCTTGTCCGCCACCATTGAGCAATAGCCCCAAATCTTGCGCTTCGGGAACCGACAGGCCTTGATAGGCGAGCATGGCGTGAATGGCGAAAATGCTAAAGAAAATACCAAAGGGCAGCGCCATTTGGCTGGCGCTAAAGCGGGTCAAAGCCCAGAAAAACAGCGCGAAACCGAATAATCCGACCAGTTTCAGCGTCTGCAAGTCGCTAAACTCGGAGGTTAGGAGATTGGGAAGGGTCAATCCAGTGGCGAGGTAAAACGCACCATTGATCATCAGGCAACCGGCAGCAGCCAAAAAGCCACCCGCCACGGACACCGGAACAAAGCGCACGATATTGCCCAAGCGAAAGCGCCCCATCAAAAACATAGTCAGTGCCGTCAGCAAAGTGGCCAAACATAGCCCGGTTAGCGAGAAGAGCGCCAATTCCTTGCCTTGCAGGCCTGTTTGGCTGGCCGATTGCGATAAGACGACGATAAAACTCGCCAGCACCGCAACCGTATTACTATCGGGGCCAGCAATGGAAAAGCGGATGCCCGAGAGGAGAGAAACCACCAAAACGGTGACAATCGTGGTGATTAACGAGGCGCCAATCGTGTAGCTGATGAAGGGCGAAAGCTCCGGCGACGAGAATAAGAGCGCGCCGTAAGATAAGGCATAAGTTAAAGACAAAAGCGCAATGGCAATGCCCGCGCCTAAATCTGATTTCGCTGCTTTGGTAAAAACACTCAACACACACTCCTACTATCGAATCAAAGGATAGCATTTATTGAGCGGCAGCGCGCACTTGGGGTATTAAACGTTGACCGAAAGCCCCTCGGCATTGGCCAGACCTGCGGTCATTTTATCTGTGGTGGCGCCGCGCACGAGGCGCTTATTGCCCGCATAGGCTTTTGGGTGCAGGGCTTGCAAGGCTTTGGCTTTTTCCATCGCCCGCGCCATCAGCTGGTCGGCTGGCACCGATTCATCGAGGAAACCCGCTTTAATGGCGGTCGGCGTGTCGATAAGCTCGGCGCCGACAAAGCACAGGTCGAGGTATTTATTGTTGATTTTAAACGCTGCCAAATCATAGCCGTAAGGCGGCAGAACCATGCCAATGGCGCTTTCATTGAGGCCGTAACGGGCGTCACCTTCGGCGCCAATGCGGTAATCGGCGCTCAGCATCAATAGGCCGCCGGCGGCAATGCCGTGGCCAGGCGAGGCGATGAGGATGGGCTTTTCATTGGCAAACACACGGGTCAGAAACTTTCCGCCCATGCCCACCATATCCCCAACGCGGTCAGGTTGTTCTTTCATGACTTTCAAATCGAAGCCGGCGCACATGGCGCGGCCTTCGCTGGTCAGAACAATCACGTCAGCTTTGGCTTCGGCTTCGTCGAAACACGCGTTTAGGGCTTCCATCATGGCAAAGCTAAAGGCATTGGCTTTGCCGTCATTGAGGCTAACGATGGCGATGCCATCTTCTATTTTGACCGTTGCGAAATCGCTCATGATGGTTTCCTTTTTGTAAAATGAACATATAGGCGTAGCACAATGGCGCCCCAAATCAAGACGATGAGCGCCATCGGCTTGGCCTCTGGCGTGCCAACGCCGCCCGTGTAAGTGACAGCAAACACAAAGGCCAGATAATGCACCCCGAATTTATGCAAGCGCCGCCAGTTTTGTGCGCCAAGACGACGAATGGCGCCATCGGTCGAGGTCGCCAGCATGGCAAACATCGCCACATAAGCGCCGCCGCCAACAATCAGCGTTTCGAGGCCAGTAAGGCGACCCGATAGAATGAGAAACACAATCAAGGCGCCAAGATGGATGATATGGGCAAGGCCGAAGCTGATGCCCGCATTGCGCCGATTGACCCGCAGCCAATGGGTCAGCTTATTTTGCGCCAGCTCATAAAGCGGCGAGGCCAGATAGACACCAAGAAATAGGAAAAACGACAGCCGCGCCGTATAGCGCGCCCATAGTTGCCAGGTTTCGACTTGGGGTGTTTCGATTTGGGGAGGCACCCCCAAAAACAGCACACCCAAGAGCGCCACACTGGCCGCGAGCGTCACGCCAATCCATGCGAGCAGAGATTGCGGGGCGAGGGCATAGCCGTTTTCGCGTTTTATTGGGGTCATGAGAGCCTCTTAATCTTGTGGCCTTTTGACACAGAAAAATTCCGTGTAATTGATGGCCGTCTGGCATAGTTTAGGAGCAATCGAGGGAGATTGTCATGGCTTATCGCGCACCGACCACAGAAATTCAATTCGCACTCATGCAAGAGGCGGGCTTTCAACGCTTAATCGACAGCGGCAAATTTGAAGACCTATCCGATGATTTGCTAGATGCGATTTTGGGCGAAGCCGCCAAATTGGCCAATGATGTGATTGCGCCCGCCAGTTGGGACGGCGACCAACAGGGCTGCCAATTAACCGACGATGGGGTGCAGGTTCCCGAGAGCTTTAAACAGGCCTACACAAAATATGTCGAAGGCGGCTGGCCAACTTTGGCCGCGCCAAGTGCCTATGGCGGCCAAGGCTTGCCCTTGTCTTTGTCGAATGCGGTTACCGAGATGATGAATTCCAATATTGGATTTCAGCTCTGCCCCATGTTGTCGAACGGCGGCATGGAAGCTTTGGCGGCGCATGCCTCGGACGAGCAGAAAGAAAAATATCTGCACCGCGTGGTGTCGGGCGAATGGTCGGCGACAATGAATTTGACCGAGCCGCATGCCGGCTCTGACGTTGGCAATATTCGCGCCAAAGCCGAGCCGCAAGACGATGGCTCGTATAAAATCAGCGGTACGAAAATTTACATTACCTATGGCGACCACGACATGGTCGATAATATCGTCCATCTGGTTTTGGCGCGCACACCGGGCGCGCCCGAAGGCACCAAAGGCATATCGCTTTTTGTCGTGCCGAAATTCTTTGTCAACGACGATGGCTCCTTGGGCGATCGCAATGACGTGAAATGCATCGGCTTGGAAGACAAACTCGGCATTCACGCCAGCCCAACGTGCGTCATGGCCTTTGGCGAAAATGACGGCGCGGTCGGCTGGTTGGTCGGCGCTGAAAATCGCGGCATGGCTTGTATGTTCACCATGATGAATAACGCGCGGCTGCACGTTGGCTTGCAAGGTGTGGGGGTCGCCGAGGCTGCGACACAACACGCGTTGGCTTATGCGCTCGAGCGCAAACAAGGTCGCGCCCCGGGCGCTGGCAAAGACGACAATGACGCCGTGTCGATTATCCAGCATCCAGACGTGCGTCGCATGTTGTTGACCATGCGCGCCTTAACCGATGCCTCGCGCGCGATTTGCTATGAAAACGGCGTGATGGCCGATATCGCCGAAGCCACGGGCGATGAAGCCGCGCGCGCCAAAAATGATTTGCTGACGCCGATATCGAAAGCTTTCAGCACGGATATCGCCAATGAAGTGGCGGCCATCGGCGTGCAAGTGCATGGCGGCATGGGGTTTGTCGAAGAAACCGGCGCGGCGCAGCATGTGCGCGATGCGCGTATCTTGACGATTTATGAAGGCACCAACGGCATTCAAGCCATGGACTTAGTGGGGCGCAAATTGCCGCTCGGCAACGGGTCGGTTGTGGCCGATTATATGGACGAAATGCGCGAGACGGCCGAGACATGCCGCCAATCTAACAGTCCCGTATTGGTCGATATCGCCGAGCGTTTGTCGGCCTCGATTGATGTCTTGCAAGAGACGACAGATTGGGTGCTGGCTCAAAAAGGCTCGCTCGATGTGTTGGCGGGTGCGACGCCTTATTTGCGCCTGTTCGGCCTCGTGGCGGGGTGCCATTATTTGGCGCGCGGCGCGCTTGGCGTGACCACGCAGGATGTCGAGCCGAATTTCGCGCAACGCAAAACCGCTTCGGCGCAATTCTACGCGCATAATCTTCTGTCTGCCGTGGGCGGTCTGTCGGATGCGGTAAAAGCGGGCAATGCCATGTTGGAAGACATTGGCTTGGACGCGCTCGCCAGCTAAGCCGTAACATTACGCAAAACTGTTTGATTTCAGCTTTCTAGCAACGCCTCGTATATAAGCCTGATATTGAGGGCTTGTTAGAAAGGGCGCTTTGCTATGAGCACATCCAGCACCACTCCATTTGGAGCGATTGTTCTTGCCGCTGGCAAGGGAACGCGCATGCGTTCGGCTTTGCCCAAAGTGCTGCACGAGATAGCTGGCCGTCCGATGCTCGGCCATGCGATTTCTGCCGCGCGCCAAGCCGGAGCGGCGGAAATTTTACTGGTGACTTCGCCCGAGCAAGACGATGTGCGCGCCTATGCCGATAGTTTGGAGGGCGCGTTGACGCATTGCCTTCAGGTCGAACAATTAGGCACAGGCGATGCGGTGGCCGCCGCCTTTGAGGCGTCGCAAAAACACCAACGCCTCGTCGTTATGTTTGGCGACACGCCTTTAATGCGCGCCGAAGTTCTGGCCGAATTAGCGGGTCATAGCGCCGCGTTAGCCGTCTTGGGCTTTGAGCCAGAAGATGGCGCCGCTTACGGGCGCATTGTTTTGCAAGGGCAAACGCCGACGCAAATAATCGAGTTTAAAGACGCCGATGCCGCCACGCGCGAAATCAGCCTGTGCAATGGCGGCGCGATGGCGCTAAGCCAGACGGCTTTGGCCAAATATCTGCCGCAGCTAAATAATGACAATGCACAAGGCGAATATTATCTGCCCGACCTCGTGCGGCTGGCCTCGGAAGATGGCGCCAGCACCGGCTTGGTAATGGCCAGTCCCGAAGACACGATGGGCGTCGATAGCCGCGCCGGACAAGCCAAAGCCGAAGGGCTGATGCAAAAACGTTTGCGCCAATCGTTCCTCGAAGCGGGCGTTGGCATGCAAGACCCCGATAGCGTGTTCTTGAGTTATGACACAAAGATAGAAGCCGATGTCGTGTTAGAGCCGAATGTGAAAATCAATGTCGGCGTTTCGATTGCGGCTGGCACGGTGATTAAAGCTTTCACGCATTTAGAAGGTGTGCGCATTGGCAAGGCGGCGCAAATTGGCCCCTATGCGCGTCTGCGCCCTGGCACCCAAGTGGGCGATGAGGCCAAGATTGGCAATTTCGTCGAGACCAAAAAATCCATCATCGGCAAGGGCGCGAAAATCAGCCATCTGTCTTATATCGGCGATGCCGAATTGGGCATGGAAGTGAACATTGGCGCTGGCACGATTACCTGCAATTACGATGGCTATAACAAACATCTCACCAAGATAGGCGAGGGCGCTTTTATCGGCTCCAACTCCTCGCTGATTGCGCCGGTGACGATTGGCAAAGGCGCGTATCTCGGCTCGGGCTCGGCCATCTCCAAGGATGTGCCGGACGATGCTTTGGTGGTCACCCGGGCGCCAGCGCGCGAGATTGCTGGTTGGGGCGCTAAGTTTAAAAAATCCAACACCAAGAAGGACAAATAATATGTGCGGAATTATTGGCGTTGTCGGGACGCAAGATGTTGGTCAACGGGTTTTCGATGGCCTCAAGCGGCTCGAGTACCGCGGCTATGATAGCGCTGGCATTGCCACGCTGGTGGAAGGCGCGATTGTGCGTCGTCGCGCCGAGGGCAAGCTAGAGGCGCTGCGCCAAGAAATGCAAGCGCGACCTTTGAGCGGCAATCTCGGCATTGGCCACACGCGGTGGGCCACCCATGGGCGGGCCATTAAAGCCAATGCGCATCCGCATCGTGGCGAGCATGTGGCTGTGGTGCATAATGGCATTATTGAAAATTATAAAGAGCTGAAGCAAAAGCTAATTGCCGATGGCGCCAGCTTTACCTCCGACACGGACACGGAAGTTGTGGCGCATTTGTTTTCGCAAAATCTGGCGGCCAGTGGCGATATTAAAAAAGCTGCGGCGGATACTTTCGCCAGCCTCGAAGGGGCTTATGCGATTGCGATTATTGTCGAGGGGCAAGACGATCAAATTATCGCCGCGCGCAAAGGCAGTCCGCTGGCTTTGGGCATGGGCGAGGGCGAGATGTTTTTAGGCTCGGATGCCTTTGCCTTGGCGCCATTTACCAATCAGGTTTGCTATTTGAAAGATGGCGATTGGGCGATTTTAACGCGCGAAGGGGCGCAAATTTTCGCGCTGGCAAACGGCTATGAGCAAGAAGTTCACCGTCCCGTCGAGACCGTGGATGCTTCGGCCGCTATGGTCGATAAGGGCAATTATCGTCATTTTATGGCGAAAGAAATTCACGAGCAGCCAGAGGTTCTATCGCGCACTTTTGGGCAATATATTGACCCCGAAGCGCGCGCTGTTTTGCTGCCGGAGAACCAGCTCGATTTCAACAAAATCAATCGGGTGATTTTGGTGGCCTGCGGCACGGCGTATTTTGCGGCACAAATCGCGCGCAATTGGATTGAACGCTATGCGCGCATTCCGGCCAGTATCGATATTGCTTCCGAGTTTCGCTATCGCGATGCACCGATGGATAAAGATTGCCTCGCCGTGTTTGTTTCGCAATCGGGCGAGACGGCCGACACGCTGGCGGCGCTGCATCATTGCAAAGCGCATGGGCTGCAAACCATTGGCGTGGTCAATGTGCCTGAAAGCTCGATTTGCCGCGAAGTGGATGTCACCTTCCCAACCTATGCGGGCCCCGAAATTGGCGTGGCTTCGACCAAAGCCTTCACCGCGCAATTGGGCGCTCTGGCCACTTTGGCCATTGGCATTGGCCGCGTGAAAGGCACGATGGACGCCGCCGAAGAAGCGCGTCTGTGCGACCTATTACTAACCACGCCGCGCCTCGCCAATGATGTTTTGGCTTGCGAAGAAAGCATTCGAGAAATTGCCAAAGGCTTTGCCGATACGACCAGCGCTTTGTTCATTGGCCGCGCCACCATGTATCCCTTGGCCTTAGAAGGCGCGCTGAAGCTGAAAGAGATTTCCTATATTCACGCCGAAGGTTTTGCTGCGGGAGAATTGAAACACGGCTCGATTGCCTTGGTCGATGAGAGCGTTCCCATCATCACCATTGCACCCGATGATGAGCTGTTTGAAAAGACGATTTCCAACATGCAAGAAGTCATGGCGCGCGGCGGTCAGGTTGTTATGCTGGGCAGTGCGGCAGGCATTGAAAAAGCCGGCGAAGGCTGTATGGCGACGATTTCTTTGCCCGAGTTAGATCCGTTCATCACGCCGATGCTCTATGCGCTGCCATTGCAATTGCTGGCCTATTATGCTGCCGTCACCAAAGGCACTGATGTCGACCAGCCTCGCAATTTGGCCAAGTCGGTGACGGTGGAATAGGTTTCGGTTCCGATTGGAGGAAAACAAATGGCGTTTTGGTTCTTAATGGCTGGCGCTCTGCTCGCCTTCGTAGGCATGTTGTTCCATGCAATTGCGGGTCACATAAAATATATCGGCAATGTAAACTAGAGTGATTTGGAACCTTTAAGCAAATCGCTCAGTCTTGTCAGTTGGCACATATTTACGATTTTCCTTTTTTTGTCAGTGCTGTCGGCTTGGCTTATGTCGCTTATAACCCCGAATTCGCTATCGCGACATATCCTATCCTTGCGGTAAATCTCCTCGGCGCGATTCTGTTTATTTTTCTCGGGCTTGGAAGCCATAAAGCTCTGTTAAAAATGCCGGGCGCTTATTTGATGGGCTTGACGGCGGTATTGGCTTGGCTTGGCATATCTTAAGCCAAGGGGTTTCCATCTGCGCCAAGCGGCCTATATAGCTGTCATGAATGAGCTTACAGACGACCAAAAGAAACTCCGCGAAACCGTTGTGCAAGCGGCGGCAACGCTGACCCAGCAATATGGCGAGGACGCCGAAGTCGTGGCCACGCTGCGGGCCGCCGAATTTGCCGCGCAAGGCGATGTCGAGGCTTTGCAAGCTTGGGATTTAATCATCGAATATTTGGTGGCGCTTCGCGAGGGAAACCCCGAAGCCACTGGCGATGCGTTGAACTAATGGAAAAAGCAAAACCCTTAACCGTCTATTTCAACGGCGCCTGCTCGCTGTGCGGGCCAGAAGTTGCTGTCTATCAGCGCATGGTGGTCACCCACGCGATAGATAATGTCGCCTTCCAAGACGTATCGCGCGGCGCCTTGCCCGAGGGCTATTCGCGCGAAACTTTATTGGCCGCCATTCATGCCTATGAGGGCGAGGAAATGTTGCAAGGCGTGGAGGCATTTATCGCGCTGTGGTTGCGCTTGCCGAAGTTTAAATATCTAGCGCACCTAATAAATTGGCCGATTATGCGAAACATAACCGGCCTAATCTATAATCAGCTCATCGCGCCTTGGTTGTACAAAAGATACTTGCGCCAATCGTGCGATATTTAGCTGCGATTAAATTCCTGGAATAAGCGGAATATCGATATCGATAAAGGGAATGCCACAACCAGCAAGCGCAAGGCTGAGGACAACGGGAAGGATAATTTTATACATAGGTTTGGTCTTCTCTTTTTCTGCGGCTCACGCGAGCCATTAAGTGAACAACGTCTAAATCTTATTTCGATTCTTCTTCAGGCCAGTCATTTGCCTGCGCGGTTTTATATCCCTGATACTTGGGCTGGTCTATCGCGAGTTTTCCCATGCTGATCTTTATCAGGTGGTCGCGCAAGCCCGGGGTCGATAAATCCATCTCGCCTGACGCTATTTTGTCACATAACTCTCGGTTTAAATCGAGCAAGTCGCTTGGCGCTTCTGGCGCGATATCCAGCAGGTCTTTCAAACGCCGTGTCTCGGCTTTTTGAAAGCCGGGTGCCAGCGCCAATTCGCGCGCCAGAATATCCAACACATTGCCCGCCACGCGCGCGCTAAAGGCGGCATGGCCTTGCAAGTTTGGCATGGCGGTATCGCTTAAAAAGCGACGCACGGCGGCCAGTAAATCTTCTGCGGCGGGGCGGTCTTGCATCAGTCTTGCTCCAACAACATACGTAATAAATCAATCTCGGTTTCCGACGACCGCCGACCAATCGAGCCGCGCTCGACCGAGGCGTCGGCGCCGCTTTCGAATGTGCTGCTCATCAACACGGCGCACATAATGCCCCATTTTAAGGTGCCGAGAATTTCCCAAAAGCGAGCCGAGGCTTCGTCAATCTCGCCGCCCTTGGCGCGATAGGCGGCATAAAAATTCGCTCGTTGACCGAAGCCGCCGACAGGTAAATGGTGCTGGCCAAATCGCCAAGACGGCACGCACGGCCAGCCGAGGTCTTCCATCGGGTTGCCAATATGCGTCAGCTCCCAATCGAGCAGCGCTACCAATCCGTCTTCGGGCGAGACCATGAGATTGCCATTGCGAAAATCGCCATGCACCAAAGCTGGCGCGCGCGCCGCTGGCAAATTATCGGATAGCCATTTGGCGGCCAATTCAAACACCGGATGCGGCTGTTTATGCGCGTGCAAGAAGCCAGCGTATTTCTCCAACTCGCCTTGCGCATCGCTATAGGGCAGCTCGGGCAGGGTGGTCACGTCTATCTGATGCAAGCGGGCCAAAAGCTCGCCGCTTTGCGCCGCCAGATTGGGGCGAACCGCATCGAATTCTGCATCGCGTAAAATTTTTCGAGCAATCGTTTCGCCCTGAATAAAGTCCATGACATAGGCCTCGCCGATGTCGTCGGTGGGGGTGCATATATAAGAGACACGCGGCACGGCAATTCCGGCGGCGGCGGCGGCGTCGATAATGGCCGCTTCGGAGGCTTTGGGCAGAGCGTTTTGCGAGGTTTTTTGCCCGCCCGGATTGCGCCGCAAAACGAAAGCTTTGTCATCGCAAATAAATTGCCAGCTTTCTTGGCTCGCGCCGCCCGAGAGACGTTTCAAATTTGTCACAGGTGCGCCAAATTGCGCACGGCAAAGCGTATCGATTCGAACCTCGAAGTCGTTCGCGTTGGCTTTTTGCGCCGATGAATTTGGTTTTTTCGTCATCGGCAAAGCCTGCCATTTCACTTGCGGCAAGGCAAGAGCGGAGACCTATTGCCGCGTTTTTCATCTCCCGCGCGCAAGTAGTTAACTTACCTTCTTTCATTAAAATAAAAAAAATATGAGCATTGCAGCTTTGCACGGCTGAGATAGATTTGGCTCTACGTAAGAATAAAGAACAAAGAGTACGTAGCCAAAACCCGTGCGTTTGTTTGTCGAAACTTGAAGTGAAGCAATCATTTGGGCGCTCGCAGCGCTAACGAAAATTTAATCTGAGCGAGATAGATTTGGAGGAAGCGCCGAATCTGCCTCAGTTTTTTCGTGACGTGCTGGACAAAAAATAAAAATGGTCAACCAACCAACAGGACAAAAATTATGTTTTTTAATCACCTTTTCTCTCTGACGACGCTCAAAAACCGTTTGCTGAATGCAACGTCTTTCTCCCAGGTTTATAGCGGTGAAAAAATCTCGCTCCATAAGTTCCGCAAAGAAGGGGCGATGCTCAGTCCTCTGATTGCTGGCCTCTTGGCCGCTTGCGGCGGCAGCGGAAGCGTCTTGGTTGGCGCTGGTAATTCGTCCGATGGTGGCACGCCCGGTGACGGAGGCACACCTGGTGATGGTGGCCCGAGTGATTTTACGCTTTATGTAACCGATGGCCCGATTGAGGGTGCCAAAGTTTACATCGATAGAAATGGCAGTGGCGAAATTGATGATGGCGACACACCGATTGCTGGCCGCACCGATGCGGATGGTAAGATTGTGGTTCCCAATCAATATCGCGGGCAAAAAATTCTGGTAGATTTGAAAGGGGCTTTTGACCTGGCCACTTTGCAACGCTTCGATGCGGAAGAACCGCTAAGCGTCGTGCTGCCAAATTCGACGGAGGGTGGGGTTGTGGTTGCCTCGCCAATCACGACAGTTATCCAACTGTTGCAAGACGCCGACCCTGATTTGACGACGCAAGACGCGATTAAAAAAGTCTTCGGCGAGGACACAGAAGTTACCGAAGCGGACATTCAAAACCCGTCGAATTATATAGTTCCGTCGACAAAACCGGCCGGGCTTAGCGAAAAAGACCCTTTGGCTATTCGCGAAGAGATTTCGACCAAGGCGCTATTGGTTCAAAAACTATTGGAACAAGAGCAAGACGACCGCGAGGAAGAGGGCGACACAGATACGGCGCTGACAATTATTAATAATGCCGGCGACGAAGGCCTTCAGCCCGAGAATTTGGATTCGGACACCTCTGCAGAATATGATGCAAGTACAACCGAATCTCGCACGAGGTCATCGGGTGTGCCAGCGGCCAACCCAGATATTACGCGGGGCGATAACACAAGTGATCGCGCAGAGGAAGATACCGCAGTTGAAATTGATGTCGAAGATTGGGGCTTTCGCGATCCACAAGGAAACGCAAATAGCACTGGCGCCACGCCATCCAGCTTCACCTATCAATGGCAATCCAGCACAGACGGCACCACTTGGGCCGATGTCGCATCGGGCTGCACAAGCGCCAGCTACTCAATTGCGGGCAGCGTGGCCGATGGCACGCAATACCGCGTCGCCGTCAGCTTTCTTAATGTCGGCGATGGCGTGACGACAGAAACGCAAACCGAGTTATATGAAAAAGCCATTGGCGCCTCCTTGGTCTTGCAAGCCGGCGTTGGCAATAGCGCCGATAATTTGGATGCCTCCAGCGCGAGCGTTGCCCAACAAATTCAGGGCGGGGCAAGGGATGACACAATTACGGCAAGCGACTATGGCGATTGGATTGCAGGCGGCGCAGGCGATGACGCCATCACGCTCGGCGCAGGTGCCGACACAGTGGTTTACCAATATGGCTCGGGGAATGCCTCTGGCTGGCAAGGCAAGAGCGGCGACGACACCATCGACGGCTTTACTCGCGGCGTTGATAAATTGGTTCTGGTCGACATCGACCCAGACAATCCCATCACAGGCAGCGCCAATTTTGAAACGCTGCTCGACGGCGTCGATACGATTTTCGACAGCTCCGATGACGAAATTCAAATCGCTTTATTAAACCCAGACTCCGATAGTGATTACGAAGGGGTGGCCTTAACTTTCGCAGGCGGCGCGACCCTGACGCTTTATTTCACAACAGCTCTCACGACCACAGAATCCTTAAACTATATCTCGCTAGAAGACCTATTGGATGGCTCGGTAGATAGTTTCCAAGGCATTGAGTTCACCACCACCATCGACATTGTTTAACACCGCGCCCATCCCCTAAGGGCGCTTATTGGGGGATGGTTTGGTATTTTCTAACGTGCGCGCGTGGAATCAAAGCATATTAGGGCATGACAAATTTGCTCGAACCGAAGAAGAAACGCCGCACGATTTTGGGCGCCCTCAGAACCTATTTCCTTACCGGATTGGTGATTACGGCGCCGATTTACATCACGTTTTATTTGGTCTTATGGTTTGTCGAATTCCTCGATAATTACTTCCGCCCGCTAATCCCTGAAATCTATTGGCCGACCACTTATTTTCCGTTTGATGTGCCAGGCGTGGGGCTGGTTTTGGCTTTGGTATTGCTGACGGTTATTGGCGGTCTCGCGGCGAATTTTCTTGGCCGCTATTTGCTCGGCGCCTCCGACCGCTTGATGCGCAAAATCCCGATGGCTGGCTCGCTCTACACGATGTTGAAACAGGTTTTTCAAACCGCGGTCAGCGAAGATGGCTCGGCTTTTCAAGATGTCGCGCTCATCGAGTATCCGCGCAAAGGCCTGCACGCGATTGCCTTTGTCACCAAAGCGGCCGACCCGCGCATCAATAGCAAAACCGGAAAAACCATGATTGGGGTGTTCTTGCCGACAACGCCAAACCCGACCTCTGGGTTTTTGCTTTTCGTGCCGGAAGACGAGCTGACCATTCTCGACATGAGTGTCGAAGAGGGCGCCCGTATGGTTATTTCTGCGGGCATTACCAGCGAAGAGAAAAGCATCGCCTCTTAGGTTTCGCGTTAGATTTCGCACTTAGCCCGACTGCAAAAACCGTATCGCTTCGTCGCGACGAAACAAATACAGCAGGATCCGCAAAGCTTGACCGCGCGGACTATCCAATTGCGGGTCGCGCTCCAGCAGCAGTTTTACATCATCATGCACGGCAGGCAGCAAATCGGCATGGGCTTCCAAATTGGCCAAACGAAAGAGGGGCAGGCCGCTTTGGCGGGTGCCTAAAACTTCGCCCGCGCCGCGCAACCGCAAATCTTCTTCGGCAATGCGAAAGCCATCTTCCGTATCGCGCATAATCGAAAGCCGCGCTTTGGAGGTCTCCCCCAAAGGCCCCCGATAGAGCAGCACGCAGCTCGATTTATCCAGCCCACGGCCAACGCGCCCACGCAGCTGATGCAATTGCGCCAAGCCAAATCTCTCGGCATGTTCAATGACCATCACAGTGGCCTCTGGCACATTGACGCCGACCTCAATCACCGTCGTCGCCACCAGAATGCTAATTTCGCCAGCCACGAATTGCGCCATCACCGCATCTTTGTCGGCGGCGCGCATTTGGCCATGCACGAGGCCTACTTTGCTGCCATAGAGTTTTTGCAAATCTTTGGCGCGGTCTTCGGCCGCCGCTAAATCGACCAGCTCGCTTTCGCTGACCAGCGGACAAACCCAATATATACGCGCGCCTTCGCGCATCGCATTGCCCAGCCCTTGCGCGACATCGCCATATCGATCCATCGAAATAACGCGCGTATCAATCGGTAGACGCCCTGCCGGTTTATCGGGCATGCGCGAGACATCCATATCGCCATAGGCGGTAAGCGTCAGCGTGCGTGGAATGGGCGTTGCGGTCATCACCAAAACATCGACGCCTTCGCCTTTCGACGATAAAGCCATACGTTGCTGCACGCCAAAGCGATGCTGCTCATCCACCACGGCCAAGCCTAAATCGGCAAACACCACATCGTCTTGAAACAAAGCATGCGTGCCAATGGCGATTTGCACCTCGCCTTGCGCCAGCGCGGCCAAGCTTTCTTTGCGCAATTTTCCTTTATTGCGCGCGGTCATTAACTGCCAAGAAACCCCCAAAGCATCCAGCCAAGGGCCCACGGTTTCTGCGTGTTGGCGCGCCAGAATTTCGGTCGGTGCCATAAGGGCGGCCTGCGCGCCGCTTTCCACCGCTTGCAACATGGCCATCACCGCGACCACGGTTTTGCCGCTGCCGACATCACCCTGCAACAGCCGCAACATGCGAACTGGCTCGGCCATATCGGCGCGAATATCGGCCACCGCTTGCTCTTGCGAACCGGTTAAAGCAAACGGCAAAAGCGTGCCTAATTTTTGCGCCAAAACCCCAACTTCGGGATACGCGCGACCTGCCATTTGCCGACGCTGGCGCCGCACCAAAGCCAGCACCAATTGATGCGCCAATAATTCATCATAGGCCAAACGCGCCCGCGCTGGATGCTGCGGGTCGAGCGCATCTCGCGCCTCAGGCCGATGCGCCAGCGCGACCGCCTTTTGCCAGCTTGGCCATTTTTGCTGCTCCAGCCACGTCGGCTCCTGCCATTCCCCAAGCTTTGGCAAATCGGGCAGAGCCGCTTGAATAGCTTTCATCAAAACCTTGGCCGATAGTCCCGCCGTCAAAGGGTAGACAGGCTCGATGATGGGCAGCGCCTCAAAGGCGGGTTTGGGCAACATATGGTCGGGATGGACGATTTGCAGATTATCGCGAAACCGCTCGACGCGCCCCGAGACAATGCGCGTGGCGCCCTCGGGCATGGCTTTGGTGAGCCAGTCGCCGCGCGCGCGGAAAAACACCAGAGAGAGGAAACCGCTGTCATTGCGGCATAAAATTCGATATGGCAAATTGCGCCTTGGCGGCACTTCATGTTTCACCACTTCCACTTCAAATGTCGCGATATGGCCGTCTTTGGCTTCAACTAAAGGCGGGCGATATTGCCGATCGATGAGATTAGAGGGCAGGTGATGCAAAAGGTCGATAATTTTATCGCCCGTAAACGCCGACAGTAATTTGCCAAGCTTGGGGCCAATGCCAGGCAGGGTGGTGGCATCTTTAAATAGGGGCGTGAGAGAGCTGGGGCGCATGCCACCTCCATAAAACGAACTTGCGACATAGTCTATCACACAAATCCACCTATATGGAGGCTGTGGCTAGTTGGCTTGCGGCTACAGCGGCAGTCTGTAAGGTGACAAAGCCCGAAGGTCTGCTATACATCGCTTGAAAAGGAATTGAACATCATGCAACAGCTCGACGCCGTCCGCCGTAAACTTTATTTCCGCTCCAACCATCGCGGCATTAAAGAAATGGATATTATTTTTACCAAATTTGCCGAGACCGTCTTGCCAGATTTGCCCGGTTCCGATGTCGAGGAATATCAGCGCATTCTGGAGCTGCCAGATGATAAATTATTCGCCTGGGCGACAGGGCGCGAAACCGTTCCCGAAGAAGAACGCTCTCCCTTGCTAGACCGTTTGCTCGGCCTCGACTACATTTAACAAAACCAACAAAGAGGCCCCGCGTCATCCAAGAACTCTATCAAACGCTGGTTGAGACCCAAGGCACGCTGCACATTGGCGGCGCGCCAGAGGGCTATCAGCCCATGGTGTTAGCCGATTTGGCGCGCCTTGAGGGCGAGCGCGTGGTGTATATTGCGCGCGATGCCTCGGCCGCGGCAGCCATGCGCAATATGCTGGCGTTTTTCGCGCCTGATGTAGAGCAAGTCCATATTCCGGCTTGGGATTGCCTGCCGTTCGATCGCTTATCGCCGCAAGTCGCCGTTATGTCGGAGCGCATGGCGGGGTTGGCCAGTCTGGCGCCGCTGGAAGGCCGCCCGCATGTGGTCATCACCACCGTATCGGCGGCGGCGCAACGTTTGCCCGCGCGCGACCAGATTAGCAAATTATCGTTTTCCTTGCGCCCCGGCCAAACGCTGGATTTAGAGGCTTTGACCCGCTTTTTATCTGGCAATGGCTATAGCCGCTGCTCGAGTGTTATGGAGCCGGGCGATTATGCGATACGCGGCGGCATTGTTGACCTATTTGCGCCGGGTGCAGACGACCCCGTTCGGCTTGATTTATTTGGCAATACGCTGGAGAGCTTGCGCCCCTTTGCGGCCGAAACGCAGCGCACCATCGGCCAATTGCACGCGCTGGAACTTACGGCGGCGGGCGAAATTCATTTAGACGAAGAGGCCATCCAAAGGTTTCGGCGCGGCTACGTGCAGCAATTCGGCACGGTGATGGACGAAGACCCCCTATATACCGCCATCAGCGACGGCGTGCGCCATCAAGGCATGGAACATTGGCTGCCGCTGTTTCACGATACGCTAGAAACGCTTTTCGACCATTGCGGCGCCTGCCTTTATGTCACCGATGGGCAAATCGACAATGCTTTTGGCGACCGCATGGCGCAAATCCAAGATTATTACGAGGCTCGCAAAGAGGCGCGCGAGCAGGCTCTATCTGCAGGCGGTCGCGGCGGCGCGGGGCGGCGCATCATCAAGCCTTTGCCGCCCGAACAGCTATATCTGTTAGAGGACGAATGGAAACAACGCCTATCCGAGTTGCGCTGGCGGCCGATGAGCGGCTTTGTGCATCCTGAAACCGACCCCGATAAACGCAATCTAACGGGTCGCGAGCCGCGCAATTTCGCCGCCGAGCGCAAGCAGGAAAACATCAATCTATTCGATACGGTGGTCGCGCATATGCAAGCGGAGCAGGGCGCCGGACGACGGGTGATTATGGTGGCCTCGAGCCGCGGCGCGCAAGACCGCCTGTCGACGCTGCTGCGCGAACATGGCGCCGAGGTTCTGCCCGTCATCGAGACGTGGCAAGCGTTACCCGCTGGCAAAGCCCCCATCATGGCGATTTGCAGCATGGAAACGGGGTTTACCACCGAGACGCTGAGCGTGCTGACCGAGCAAGATATTCTGGGCGACCGCATTGTGCGCCGGCCCGGGCGCAAAAAGGCCGAGAATTTCCTCACCGAAGCCACCAGCCTGACGCCCGGCGACCATGTGGTGCATGTGGAGCATGGCATGGGCCGATTTGAGGGCTTGCAGACGCTCGATGTTGGCGGCGCGCCGCATGATTGCTTGCGGCTGATTTACCACGGCGACTCGCGGCTGTTTTTACCCGTTGAGAACATCGAGCTGCTGAGCCGTTTTGGTGGCGACGATATCAGCGTCACCCTCGATAAAATCGGCGGTGTGGCGTGGCAAATGCGCAAAGCGCGCCTAAAAGAGAAACTGCATATCATTGCCGGCGAGCTGATTAAAACAGCCGCCGAACGTGCCATGCGCGAAGGCGAGAAACTACTGCCAGAAGTAGGGCTTTACGATGAATTTGCCGCGCGTTTCCCGTTCGAGGAAACCGACGACCAATTGGATGCGATTGAGGCCGTAGTCGACGATATGGCCAGCGGCCGCCCGATGGATCGCCTGATTTGCGGCGATGTCGGCTTTGGCAAAACCGAAGTGGGCTTGCGCGCCGCCTTTGTGGCCGCCATGGCGGGGCGGCAAGTGGCGATTATCGCGCCCACCACTCTTTTGGCGCGCCAACATGCCAAGACGTTCCGCGAGCGGTTTAGCGGCATGCCTGTCGAAATACGCGAGCTATCGCGCCTCATCGCCAGCAGCGAGGCTTCCGAAACTAAATTAGGGTTGAAATCTGGCGCCATTGATATCGTTATTGGCACCCATGCTCTATTGGCGAAAACCATTGAATTTCAGCGCCTTGGACTGGTTATCGTAGATGAAGAACAACATTTCGGCGTGGTTCATAAAGAGCGCTTAAAGACCTTACGCGCCGAAGTTCATATGCTGACGCTGACCGCCACGCCTATTCCGCGCACTTTGCAAATGGCGCTAACGGGCGTGCGCGACTTATCGATTATCGCCACGCCGCCCGTCGATAGGCTGGCGGTTCGCACCTATGTGACGCCGTTCGATCCGGTTGGCATTCGCGAGGCTTTATTGCGCGAGAAATATCGGGCAGGACAGAGCTTTATCATTGTTCCGCGTATCTCAGACCTGACTGAAATCGCCGAGTTTCTGGAGCAGAACGTACCAGAACTGAAATATGTGATAGCGCACGGGCAAATGGCGGGTGGCGATTTGGAAGCCCGTATGAACGCCTTTTATGATGGCCAATATGACACGCTGCTGTCGACCTCCATCATCGAAAGCGGATTGGATATTCCATCGGCCAATACCATTATTATCCATCGGGCGGATATGTTTGGCTTGGCGCAATTATACCAAATGCGGGGCCGCGTCGGCCGCTCGAAAACGCGAGCCTATGGTTATCTTACTTATAATGAAACCAAAGGGTTAACTGAGAATGCAGAGAAACGACTTAAAGTTATGCAATCGCTAGACAGCCTTGGCGCGGGTTTCAATCTGGCCTCTTATGACCTTGATTTGCGCGGTGCGGGCAATCTCGTGGGCGAGGAGCAATCGGGGCATATTAAGGAAGTTGGTTTTGAGCTATATCAAGCCATGCTGGAGGAGGCGGTGGCCGATAGGCAGGGCGAAGAGACCGAGGAGAGCTGGTCGCCGCAGATAAATGCGGGTATTTCGGTGCTGATTCCCGAACCCTATGTGCCGGAATTAGACCTGCGTATGGGGCTGTATCGACGCCTCTCGTCTATGACCGAGCGCCAAGATATCGACGCCTTCGCCGCCGAACTGATTGACCGTTTCGGCGATTTACCCGAAGAAGTGCGCCATTTACTGGCGGTTTTGAGCATTAAAATCGATTGCTTTGCGGCGGGTGTCGAAAAAATTGATGTCGGCCCCAAGGGCGCGGCCGTGGTGTTCCGCAATCAAAGTTTTGCCAATCCCGATAAGCTCATCGCCTATGTCGCCGAACATACCGAGCGGGTGAAAATTCGCCCTGACCAAAGCTTGGTGTTCCGCGCCAAATGCGAAGACGCCGACGCGCGTTTGCAAATCGCGGCCACGGTGGCTTCGCGATTGGCCGAATTGGCGGCTTAAGCCTATTGAACGGCGAGTTTTTGGCGCGCTTTATCGAGGAATAGGTTGAGATATTCGGGTTCTTGCGCACCCATCAGCATAAATTTGCCGCCAGCCAAAAAGGCTGGCACGCCCGTCACGCCCAAATCGCGGGCGGCGGCGTCATCCTCGCGGGTCTGCTCAACATCGCGGTCGCTGGCGAATAAGTCGACCAATAGCGCACGCTCCAGCCCCTGTGCCTCGCCAATATCCAGCAAAACATCCACATCTCCAATGTCCAGCGCCTGCTCAAAATAGGCACAAAACAGCGCTTCGGCCATTTGGTGCTGCTGGCCCGTGCTGGCCGCCCAGCGGATGAGCCGATGCGCGTTGAGCGTATTCGGCGTGCGGGTAATCTTATCAAAATTCCAGTTAATCCCCGTGCCTTCGGCGGCGGCGAGAACGTTTTTGAAAATCTGTTTGCCGGCATCGGGGCCAAATTTGCGGATCATTTGCTGTTTGCGGTCGTGGCCTTCCGGCGGCGTGGTGGGGTCTAGCTGATAGGGGCGCCACATCAGATTGATTTGAAAATCGCTCACTTGCGTCAAAGCCGCATCCAATTTGCGCTTGCCGATGAAACACCATGGGCAAATGACATCGGAAATAACATCCAGCTGCATAACGGGAATTTGGTTTTCTGGCGAGGCGGTCATCGGCTTAACTCCTTTTCATGGCTTCTAGCCTAAGGCAATTTTCAATAGTCTGGCAAATAAAACCGAAGTCTGGCAGAGTACCTGCACATAATGACCATCCCCATAGGAGCCGAAAATGAGCGAAGCAGATATTCAAAACAGCACAGATTTAACTGGCAAAACCGCCTTGGTGACGGGCGCCAGCTCTGGGCTTGGCGTGCGCTTTGCCAAAGTTTTGGCCGCAGCTGGCGCGCGCGTTGTCCTCGCCGCGCGCCGCGCCGATAAATTGGCCGAGCTGGCGCAAGTGATTGGCGACAATGGCGGCACGGCTCATGCGGTCTCGCTGGATGTGAATGATTTTGAGGCCATCCCCGATTTCTTTGCCAAATTGCGTGACGAGGGTTTCATGCCCGATATCCTCATCAATAATGCGGGCATGAATGTGGTCAAATCGGCGCTCGATTATTCCGTTGCCGATTATCATCAAGTGATGGGGACGAATTTAACCGGCCCGTTTTTCCTATCGACAGAAATGGCGCGCCATCACATTGCCCAAGGCAGCCACGCGCGCATCGTCAATATTGCCTCGGTCGGCGCCTTTAAAGTTCTGCCGGGCCTTACACCTTATTGCACCTCCAAGTCTGGCATTTTGATGATGACCAAGGGTTTGGCGCGCGAATGGGCGCGCAAAGACATTAACGTCAACGCCATTTGCCCGGGCTATATTGAAACCGAGATTAATGACTTTTGGTGGAAAACCGAGGGCGGCAAAAAGCAAATGGAAGGTTGGCCGCGTCGGCGTTTGGCCAATCAAAGCGACCTCGATGGCGCGCTTTTGCTGCTCACAGGCGCCATGGGCGCGGGCATGACCGGCACGAGCATCACCATTGATGATGGCCAATATATTTAGGGGAAACGCCATGCTGGTCGATAGCCATTGCCATTTAGATTTCACCGATTTCGACGAAGATAGAGATGGGGTTCTGGCGCGCGCCAAAGCGGCAGGCGTGGATTTAATGGTCACGATTTCCACCAAAGTCAGCGAGGCCGATAAAATCATCGCGCTGGCCGAAGCCCATGATGAGCTGGTTTGCTCGGTCGGCATTCATCCGCATGAGGCGGGCAGCGAAGCGCCGGTGACGGGCGAGCAATTGGTGGCTCTGGCGGCGCACGAAAAAGTCGTCGGCATTGGCGAAACGGGTTTGGATTATTTTTACGAACACAGCCCACGCGACGCGCAGCAGAAAAACTTCCGCGCCCACATTGAGGCGGCGCGCCTAAGCCAATTGCCGCTCATCGTTCATGCCCGCGATGCCGATGAGGATGCGGCGGATATTTTAGAAGACGAGATGGGGAAGGGGGCTTATCCTGGCCTCATCCATTGTTTTACGGCGGGGCCAGAGTTGGCGCGGCGCGCGCTAGACATCGGCTTTTATATTTCCATCTCGGGCATTGCGACATTTAACAGCGCCAAAACCTTGCGCGAAACCATTGAAACCATTCCGCTCGAGCGGCTTTTGGTCGAGACCGATGCGCCATTTTTAGCGCCTGTGCCGCATCGGGGCAAACGCAATGAGCCAGCTTTTGTGGCCGATACGGCGCGCATGCTGGCCGAAATAAAGGGCGTCAGCCCCGAAGAGCTCGCGCGCATCACCAGCGAAAACTTTTTTACGCTCTTTGCCAAAGCGCCGCGCCCCGGAGTTCGCTCATGAGTTTGCGCTTTCGCATTTTGGGCTGTGGCTCGTCGGGCGGTGTGCCGCGCCTAGATGGTTCGTGGGGCGATTGCGACCCCAATCATCCGAAAAACCAACGCACACGCTGCTCGCTTTTGGTGCAAAAAACCAGCGACGAAGGCCAGACCAGCGTCCTCATCGATACATCGCCAGATATGCGCGCGCAATTGATTGCCGCCAAAACCACTTGGCTGGATGCCATTCTTTATTCGCACGACCACGCCGACCAGACACATGGCATCGATGATGTGCGCGCGATGGTTTATGCGCGGCGCAAGCAAATCGAAGTCTGGATGGATCAAGCCACGGCCGATACGCTGACCACGCGGTTTGATTATTGCTTTCACCAAAGCGAGGGCTCTTTATATCCGGCCATCTTGAAAGACAATCGCATCTCCACGCCCTATCAGCCGATGAACCTTGGCGGCGAGGGGGGTGATATTGTGGCCACACCGTTTCGACAAATTCATGGCGCGATAGACAGTCTTGGATTTCGCATTGGCGATGTGGCTTATTCTAGCGATATAAGTGATTTACCCGAAGAGAGCTTTGCCGCTGTGGAAGGGTTGGATTGCTGGATTATCGATGCTTTGCGCCGCGACCCGCATCCGACGCATTTCCATCTCGATAAAACGCTAGAGCTGATTGAAACCCTTAAACCCAAACAGGCTATTTTGACCAATTTACATATTGATTTGGACTACGAGACCTTGTGCAAAGAGCTACCAAGCAATGTGACACCGGCATTTGATGGGATGACATTGACCTCCTAGGGAATTGTTATTTTTGGCAATGCTATCAGTTTTGCTAGAATTAAAACTTCGCTTTCGCTGTGCATCGAAACTGCCATTCTGATTTGTCCCAGTTAGCATGGTTCAGATTGGAAATGCGTTGAATTGTCGACACAAAATACTTTACGAACTTTTCGCTTGGCATAAAATTAGGCTCGAAGGCAGCAAAAAGCTATGAGGTTTCTTACAGATTGCCGCAAGGTTCTGCCAATATTTTGTGTCTGCAGAAATGGTGATAGATCAAAAAACTCTATAAATGGCTCAACCGCAATGTCTTCAGTGAAGTTATTTCATTTTCAATAAATAGACACCTACTCAAATTTTCTTTAAAAGTTATCGGGTGAGCACCGACATTTTAACGTTGTTAGATTTTTTGTTAATTGAATAGGTTTCGTAAAATGCGTCAGGGTTTTTCTCTTATTGAACTTTTAACGGTAGTGGCCATCATTGGCATTCTTGCCGCTGTGGGGGTGGTTGGCTATCAGGGTTATATTGATGCCGTTAAGAAAGACACAACAGAATCCAATGGCCGCCAAATATCGCGCGCGATTGAGCAAGACTTTCTGTCTCTCGCAAACGGCCTTACCGGCACCACAGAACTTGGCGACGAAATGACTGTGGCAGGCGTGAAAATCACGACACAGGTGAACGCCTCCAGCAGTTGCTACAAATATTCCGAAAACATCACGCAATATCTGAATGAGCGCTGGAAGAATCCGTATAATCCTGGCACGCCCTATGCGGTAAATTTGCATATTCTGCATAGCGTGGCTGGCGCTTCCACCAGCCTCCAAGCCGGACAAATTGGCCTGCAATGCGCCAACGTTTGCGAGCCAACGACAGGCAGTTTTTATCTGAACAATTGCAGTTGTGCCGCCGATGGCGAGTGCGATTTATATAATTTCACACAAGCCGATTATAATACGTATGACACCGACACCGCGTGTCCTGGCGCTTCGTGTTCGTATGAAGAGGGCGATGCGCCTTACGACGCATATGATTATGCGACCTCGTCAAAATCCGCTACACGCACAGCCAATGGTCAAGAAATTTGGACAGGCGCCGCGGGCGACATGCCCAGCACACGTTATGTCTTAGTTGGCCCGCATATGCCCGAATGGCTTTGCCCCAAGCCGGCCACAGCCATGGTCGCCAGTGCTGTAGGGTGCGATTGCGATAATCCGGGTGACCCATCCTACCCTTGCGAATAATGAACATCGCGTAAACTAAGAGAGTTAAGTCATGAGTAAGTCAAAAACAGTTATGGTCACGGCCTTTATAGGCCTTCTCACCTTATCCTTGGCAGCCGAAGCCCGACGCGGATTTAGCGGCGGTGGGTCGGGTGGCGGCACGCATAATAATCAGGCGGCTTCCCCATGGCTGGCTTCCGATACAGCCGATGCAGACTGCCAAACTTTATATAATCTCAACTGCTCTGATTTGAGTCCCGCACAATTGGAAGATGTCACGACAAAAAACGCGCAAGCGACCTCTAACAATTACGGCTCGCATACAGATTTCGCCGATGCAGAAGACCAAGGCTACACAGCCACACCCGCCGATGGCACCTTGTGGACACAAGCCAAAGGCGAAACCGGCGCCTTTAACACCGACTGCGATAGCTCTTTCTCTTCGACAGGGGGGTGCGATGCGGTCAGCAAAAACAACTACAGCTCGATTAGCGGATCATCTGGCCGGACAGCCGCGATTGCGGCCGGCTTTGCCAGCTATGATGATTATCTGTCGGCATCGGCTCTTGGCTATTCGCAAACCTCAGCCGATGGCTCGCTTTGGCTGCAAGCCAATAATGGCACCGTATCTTCGGCCGCTTGCGATGCTGAATTTCCTGGTCAAACTTGCGCAGAATTGAGCAAGGCTTCGTTTGAAAGCGCCAAAGCGTCGAATGCTTTGATGACGGCCAAGATTGCCAAAGTCACGGCTGGCACGCTGACCTCGGCAGACCTTTTGACCGACCTTGGCATTTCCTTGAGCTCGAGCTCGTTGACCGATCCGATTGCCGCTTGGCAGTTGGACTATCTAGAATCCATTCTGTCGACAACATCTGGCACGGCGAAAGCCACTTGGCAGACCTCCATCGACAATTATAACGCAGCCTCTGCCAACGCTTGGTACTTGTGGAAAATTGCCGCTTCTTCGGCCGCTTCAGGCACCTACGCGACGAGCAATGCAACCTATACCGTGTTTGCAACGGCAGGCGTCGACACTGGCGCAAGCGTCGCAACCGCGGTTTGTAATTTAGGCGGTTCGGTGGCTGTGGGCATTACGTGTGGCGTACTTGGCGTCACCAACGCGCAAATTGCGGCCGATATTCGCAATGCAGGTTTCACGGCAGCGCCGTCAGCGACCGCAATGCGCGACTTCCTAACCGAAGCTGCCGGCTTTGGAGATGGCACGACCTATGCAAATGTCGTCACTGCCATCGACACAGGTGGTTGGAGTTCTGCTGACTTTGCAACCGCCAGCTCAAGCGGTGGCTGGACCAACAGCTCAACCGACAAGGATGACTTCGCGCGGTGTAAAACATCCACCGATTCGGGAACTGGTGTAGCAGGGACATGCTCGGCCTCTCGAACGGCCTGGTACACCATTGATGCTCCAGTTTTCGCTTCTATTGGATCTGTCGCGCTGTCTAAAAATGACACAGCGTCAACCAGTGGCGCAAGCATTGTCACTTTGGCGGCTACAGACGCAGACGGCGGCATTAGCTACTCCGTAAGCGGAACCAATGGCAGCTCTTTCAGTGTAAGCTCATCCGGTGCGGTAACCGCATCCTCTGCACTTGCAGCTGGCTCTTATAGCTTCAACCTCGTGGCTACCGATTCTACCAGCACTTCGACTACGAAAGCCTTTACCCTGACGGTGGCCGACACTGTGGCCCCAAGCTTTACCTCGGCGACAACAGCTTCCTCTTTCTCTTACGGCGTAGATACGAGCACCGTTCTCTATACGGCGGCCGCGACGGATGAGACAACCATCACATGGAGCGTTTCTGGAGTAACAGGGCTGACCATTAACTCAAGTGGCCAAGTTCAGCGTAATGCCTCGCTTGGCTCCTGGGGCGCGAAAACCCTGGCCGTAACCGCCACCGATGCAAGCGGCAATGCCACAACTCAAAATGTTAGCTTGACCGTAGGCACGCCGACTACCTTGGCTCAAATGGGCATCAGCAATACGTCTCTACGTACTGGTTATAGATGCTGTCAGTCAGGCTGGTCGCATTGCACTAAAGACGAAGTAAATACGGGGCTTATCAACTTTACCTTCTCAGCGGGTACTTATTCGACCTACCTGTACATGAGAAATCCGAAACGCTTCGTTCACCATGGTAACGGCACCGGGGGCAGCGGCAATTATACAAAGCCCCAAAACTACTTCATCAACGGCTCAACAAGTGACTTAGATTTCTCCAGCAGCGCTTGCGGCACTGGTTCTGGGGGTCACTTTGGCTCCATTTGCTGTAATTATAACTAATCCCATTTTTAGGAGTATCTGAAATGAAAAACCTACTTATTGTCACCGCCATGGTTTTGGCTTCAAGCCAGGCCTATGCAGCCAAATCAGTTCTGACATCTATCGCATGCACCGCATCGACAATCGCCATGACCATTTCCTCAGGCGATAGCGTCGCTGCGTCGAGTGTTACACTTTCCGGGTTGAGCCTGAAGGCTTCGACCTCAAGCACATGGACGACACTCTCATCGTCGTCTTCCGTGGCACAAGGGTCTGGCAACAGCCTTACCATTACCTTGGATTCTGGCGAACGTCCTGCAGGGATCGCGAGTGGCTGCGATGTAAAACTGACCTCGGCGTTTAATACCAATCTCGAAGAACGCAGCGATGCAATACGGTCAGAGTAATAACTTGTCATAATATTTATTATGCGAATATTTGATGGGGCGGTCTTGAGCTTATCGAGGCCGCCCCATTTGTTTATGCGCCTCCAGAATCGTGGGAACTTGAACTCATCATTCTCTATTTGAGGTTATCTGCGTGTCCCAGTCTTCTATCCAACGTATTCTCGACATCATGGCCGCGCTACGCGACCCGGACACCGGTTGCCCGTGGGATTTGAAGCAAGACTTTGCCTCCATTGCCCCTTATGCGCTGGAAGAAGCCTATGAAGTGGTCGACGCGATTGAAACGGGCGACATGCAGCAGCTGCGCGATGAGCTTGGCGATTTATTGCTACAAGTGGTGTTTCATGCCCGTATGGCCGAAGAAGCCGATATTTTTACCTTCGACGATGTGGTTGACGCGATTGCCGATAAAATGGAACGCCGTCATCCGCATGTCTTCGACACCAAAGCCGATGTCAGCCCCGAGCAAGTAAAGCAAAATTGGGAAAATATCAAAGCGCAAGAACGCGCCGCCAAATCCGACACGCCCCCTAGCCTCCTCGACGATGTGCCGCTCGCCCTTCCCGCCATGACGCGCGCCGTAAAACTGCAAAAACGCGCCGCGCGGGTTGGCTTCGACTGGACGCAGCCCGAGCCAATATTCGATAAATTAGAGGAAGAAATTGGCGAATTGCGCGAAGCCATGGCGCGCAAAAACGCCGATGCGATAGAAGACGAATTGGGCGACCTTATGTTTGTGGTGGCCAATATCGCGCGCCATTTAAAGCTCGATCCGGAAACCGCCTTGCGTCGCGGCAATGCAAAATTCACCCGCCGCTTTCAACATGTCGAGCAGCAGGCGCGCGCGCAAAGCACGGATATGAGTGATTTCTCACTCGACGAATTGGAAACTTTCTGGCAGCACGCGAAAGCGGCTGATCGTAAAGACGATTAGCCTTTAAGCGACAGAAATTTCAACCGGACTATTTGGCATAATGGTGGAAATCGCGTGCTTATAAACCAGCTGCGAATGACCATCTCGGCTCAGCAACATCGAAGTTGCATCTACCCAAGTGATTGTGCCTTGAAGTTTAACTCCGTTGACGAGGAAAATAGTCAGTGCAAGCTTTTGCTCACAAACATGATCCAAGAACGAAGCTTCAAGCGAGTCTTTATCTGAAGACATTGGTTTACCCAAATTTTCTGCGGTTACTGAGACATTAACCTATTACTTATTTTACACGCGCTCTCATACTCGTGATGATTTACGAAGTTGAGTCTACACAACTTTTTCTAGAAACCCTAATCTTTTTCAATTTTAAAAATATGGGTCTAATTGACCAAATCATAGGCGGCGGCGAGTTTTTCCGCGATGGGGCCCGGCTTGCCATTGGCGATTTTGTCGCCGTCGATGGATATCACTGGAAACACCGCCATGGTGGAGGCGGTCGAAAATGCCTCTTTGGCGGCCTTGGCTTCTTCCAAAGAAAAGGCTTCTTCTTTCAATTTAAGCCCTGCTTCGCTGGCGCATTGCAGCAAAACTTGGCGAATAATGCCATTCAAAATCGCGCCGTGAGCGGGTCGCGTCCGCAGAAACCCTTGGGCATCCACAATCCAAGCATTGGTGGCCGCCCCTTCCGTCACCATGCCCTGCTCGTCAATTTGCCAAGCTTCTTGCACTTTGGCATCGCGCGCTTTTTGGCGAGCTAAGACATTCGGCAAAAGCGAGATGGATTTAATATCACAGCGCGCCCACCGTTGGTCTGGCACGCTTATGACTTCAATGCCGTGGCGGCGCACGGTGTCGCGCTTGTCGTTCGACAAAGGCCGCACGGTCATCACCAAAACCGACTTCAAGTTTTGTGCGAAACTGTGGTCTCTGGGTGCCACCCCGCGCGACACTTGCATGTATAAAATCGCGTTGCGCAATCGATTGCGGCGAATGGTTTCGCGCATCACCAGCTTCAAGGCGGGTCGAGACATCGGCTCCGCAATCGCCAGTTCGCGCAGTGAATAGGCCAAGCGATCGAGATGGCGCTCTTCATCGAGCAGCTTGCCATCGCGCAGGCAGACCACCTCATAGACGCCATCGGCGAATTGATAGCCGCGATCCTCGACCTTAATTCCTGGCCAATTTAGCGGTTGGTAACATCCATCAATATAGGCAATGCGGCTCATCGGGTTTCCATCAAGGGTTGCATTAGCGCATATAGCGCCAAAAAGATGACGTAAATAAGACCATTAAAATCAGCAGCTCCATACGTCCCGCAATCATTAGCAGCGCGATAATGATTTGCAAAGCGTCATTCATCGCGCCAAAACCGAGCGGCATTTGCAGGTGCTGCGTCACCGCCAAACTATTCGACAAAGCCCCCAGCACCAACGGCCAAGCGTCCGCCAAAGTAACGCCGAATAGGCCGAGCAGCAAAACCCCAAGCGTGACGAATAAAATAAACACCGCCGTATACGCCCAAGCGGCGGTGAAATCTGCGTCCTCAAGCCGGCGCCCCTCCAGCCGCAACGGATGCACCGAAGACGGATAAGCCATTTTGCCGACTTCGCTGCCCAAATCTTTGGCCAGAATAATCGCCCGCATAACCTTCAGCCCGCCCGCCGTCGACAAAGCCATGCCGCCGATAATCAGCGGCACCATCGTCCAAATCACCGGCCATTGGCTGAGCTGGCCATCGGGCAGAAAATTAAATCCGGCCGTGCTGTGAAGCGAGATGGATTGCAAGATGGCGCTGGTCACGGGCACATCGGGGAGCGCGAAATACGAGACCGCGCCAAAGCCCAAAATCATCGCCACATAGGTGCGAAACTCGGTATCGCGCAAAGCCAAAACCACGCGTTTGCCGAGCGTCAACAACAGCAAAAGCGGAATGCTCATCGCGCCAAGAAAGCTCAAAGCCGCGACGCTTATTTGCGCGCCGAGCGGAAGATAGCTCGCCAAGCTCTCGCTATGCACCACCATGCCGCTGGTCGAAATGGCCGATAGCGTGAGGCAAAGCGCGTCAAACGCCGATACCCCAAAAGCCCAGAGCGCCAAAAACCCGATCAATGTGAGGCTGCCATAAATAGGCAAAATAAGCCGCAAAGGCCGCCCTAAGCGCGAGGTTAAATGCGCGTCTTCGTCATGCTGCAAAAGCGGACTGCCCGCCAGAGTGATGCCGCCAATACCAAAAGGCGCCAGAACCGCGACCGCAAACACCAGCGTCCACAAACCGCCGAGCCAACTCAATAAGGCGCGCCACAATAAAATCGGCGCGCCCTCCACCTCTGGCACCGTGAGAACGCTCGCGCCCGATGTGGTGAGCGCCGATACGGCCTCAAAATAAGCCGCCAAAAGCGACCCAATTTGGCTCGAGCCAATAAATGGCAAAGCCGCCAGAAACGGCAAAATCGTCCAGAATAAAACCATGATGAGCAGCAGCTCAATGCCGCGCGCGCGGTGGCGGCGATTGTCATAGCTCGACAATAGCAAAGCCCCAGAGGCAAAACTGGTGAGCATTAACGCAATGGTGAAATTGCCCGCGTGGCGAAAATCTGGGTCGAGCAGAGACGCAATCCACGGCAGCACCATCAGCCCCGCAATCATGCAGCCGCCATAGCCGAGGATAAAGAGAATGGCTCCAAGGCGCATCGACTAGGCCTTTTCTTTGCCTCGCAGCAGGCTTTCAAACTGTTCCACGCCATCGGCCAATACAAACATCACCACATGGTCGCCAGATTTCAGCTCCAAGCCGCCGCGCGGCATCAATAGGTCGCCTTTGCGCCAAACCGCGCCGACGCGCAATTTATCGCCAAATTCAATGTCGCGTAATTTCGAGCCGCTGACCGGAGAGCCATCGACAATCTTGGCCTCCAAAACTTCCGCCAGCTCATCGCCCACCGCATGCACGCGCACCACATTGCCGCGCCGCACATGCCCCAGCACCGACGACACGGTAATGGCGCGCGGGTTGATGGCAACTTCCATGCCAAACTGCCCCGCCAGATTTTGGAAACTATTGTCATTGATAAGGCAAAGACCTCGGCTGCACCCTTCTTGCAAGGCCAGCATGGTGGTCAGCACATTGACTTGGTCATCATTGGTCAGCGCCAAAACCAGGTCGGCCTCGCGCACGCCGGCTTCGGCCAGAATTTCGGGCGACAACCCACTGCCCCGCAAGACAATCGAGCGTTGCATTTTCTCGGCCACAAACCGCGAGCGGTCTTCATCGTTCTCAACGAGGTTCAGCGCATAGCGCCCGGTTTGCGCATCCAGCGTACGCGCCACTTGATAGCCAATATTGCCGCCGCCGACCAAAATAATGCGGCGCGCTTCGCGCTCTTCATGGCCAAAAATTTTCAGCGTCCGCTCGGTATCATCGCTGGCGGTTACCAGAAAGGCTTCATCGCCGACTTGCATCGTATCGTCAAAATCTGGCACATAGACGCGCTTGCCCCGACGAATGCCGACGACAATGGCGCGCAAATCGGGAAACAATCCGGTCAATTGGCTCAGCGGCGTATCGATGACCGGGCAATCTTCTTCGATGCTGACGCCAATCATCTCGGCTTTGCCGCCGACGAAACTGGCGCTATCAAACGCGCCTGGCAAAGCCAAACGACGCAGCACCGCTTGGGCGACTTCGGTCTCTGGTGAAATAATCACATCGATGGGAATGGCTTCATCGGCAAATAAACGCGCCCAGCGTTTTTGCAAATAATCGCTATCGCGCACGCGGGCGATGGTTTTGCCGACATTGAAAATCGTTTTCGCAACTTGGCAGGTCACCATATTCACTTCGTCAGAAGCGGTAACCGCAATCAGGACATCGGCGTCCGCCGCGCCGGCCTGTTCGAGAACATCGGGATGGCCGCCGTGTCCCAAAATGGGACGCACGTCGAGCGTATCCGTAATGCGTTGCATCAAAGACGCTTCGCGGTCGACAACCGTGACGTCATTGCCTTCTCCAGCCAAATGGCGAGCAATGCCAAATCCGACCTGTCCGGCCCCACACACAATGACTTTCATGCGCCTTTACCTCGCTACGTAGATATAGCTTTCGCTACCTATTCGCTATCTATACGTGGCTTTTAGCATGATTACCGCCCGAAATACCAAGAGATTTCATTTTCCGATGCAGCGCAGAACGCTCCATCCCAATGAATTCTGCGGTTCTAGAGACATTGCCCGAAAACCGCTCTATCTGCGCCACAAGGTAATCATGCTCAAAACACTCGCGGGCATCGCGCAAGGGCAGCGACATAATATGGCGTTGCTGGCCAACATTTTCGGCCACATCCGTATCCGAAACAATCTCTTTGGGCAGATGATCCAAAGTCAGATTTTCGCTGCCCGTGGCATGGCTGGTCAGCATCATATGCTCTACCGTATGGCGCAATTGGCGCACATTGCCCGGCCAATCATGCGATTGCAAAACCGCCAGCACATCCTCATCGGCCACCCGCAAGGGCATATTCATTTGCGCCGCCAACATGGAGACGAAGTAATTCACCAGATAGGGAATATCATCACGCCGCTGGCTTAAGCCCGGCACATCCAAAGTCATCACGTTAAGGCGATGATATAAGTCCTCGCGCAAATGACCATCTTGAATGCGCTTTTCGACATTGCCGCTACACGACGATAAAACACGAGCCTCAATACTCACGCTCTGGGCGCCACCGACGCGGGTGATGGAACCCTCCACCAGCATTTTTAACAGCGCCTTTTGCTGCTTCTGCGGGAAGTTGCAAATTTCATCCAAATACAGCGTGCCGCCATGGGCTTGCTCGATGAGGCCAGCTTCCACTTCGCCCGCATCTTCATAGCCAAATAGCAAGCGGTCGACTTGCTCTTCGGCGCCCTCCATCATGGACGCGTGAATGCCGATGAAATTATTGCTCGAACGCGGAGAGCGCGAATGCAATTGATGCGCCGCCGCTTCCTTGCCCGACCCCGAAGGCCCAACAATCATGACGCGACTATTGGATTGCGCCAATTTATCAATCTTGGTGCTAAGCTGTTCCATCGCCGAGGCATTGCCAATCAGGGCAAACTGCACGGAAGCGCGTCGTTTCAACTCGGCGTTCTCGCGCAGCAGTCGCGCCGATTCAATGGCACGGCGAGCCGTCACCAGCAGCTTGTCTGATTTAAACGGCTTTTCAATATAGTCATAAGCGCCATTTCGAATGGCCGTCACGGCCGTATCAATATTGCCATGCCCCGATATCACCACGACCGGTAAATCTGGATATCGCTCGTGCAGAATGCTCAAGACTTCCAATCCATCGAGCCGACTGCCTTGCAGCCAGACATCCAAAAGCACCATGGCGGGGCGCCTTTTGGTAATTTCACGCAACGCACTATCGCTATCGAAGGCCACTCTTGCCTCATAGCCCGCATCCTCGAGAACGCCCGCGACCAAGTCGCAAATATCGCGTTCATCATCTACAATTAACACATCTCCAAACATCACAATTCCTCTAGTTTCTTAGTTACCCCAGCCATTTTTTGCCCTTTTTCCGAATTGGCTTTTTGGGTTTGCAGAGGAAATTCCATCTGCACTTTTGCGCCCGTCCCGCCAGACGAACTCCATGGCGCATCGTCAAGCACAAGCTTGCCGCCGTGGTCTTCCATAACCTTTTTAACAATCGATAAGCCCAGCCCCGTGCCGGCCTCGCGCGACGTATTATAGGGTTCCAGTAAAAGATAGCGCTCGCCATCGGGCCACCCGGGCCCTGTGTCGCTGACCGCAATCTGAAGTTGATTGGTGCTTTGCGTCACCGAAAGCTCAATGCGTTTTTCGCCCTCTTGAAGGTGCATGGCTTCAGCCGCGTTTTTCAAAATATTGGTCAGCATTTGGCTAATCAAACGACGATCGCCATGCATCTCTATGGCGTCTGGACAGGTGACGCGATAGGTGATGTCGCGAAACGCAACGCGCTGCAAAAGCGCGGTTTGCGACACCACATTATGCAAATCAAACGGCTCCATCACCGGCACGGGCATGCGCGCAAAATCGGCGAACTCATCGACCATGCGGCCAATGTCTTCCACTTGGCGAATAATCGTCTGCGTGCATTTTTTGAAAATCCCGCCGCTGTCGCCAATCGTGTCGCCATATTTAGATTGCAAGCGCTCGGCCGAAAGCTGAATGGGCGTCAGCGGATTTTTAATTTCATGCGCGATGCGCCGCGCGATATCCGCCCAAGCCGCATTGCGTTGCGCCGTCAGCAATCCGGTAATGTCATCAAAGGTAATCACAATGGCGCTATGGGCATTGTCCGACACGCCCATCACCGCCGCCGAGGCCTGAATGATATGTCCCTTTTTGGCAGCATCTTGGCGGCTCACCTGCCCCGTCACCAAAGTCTGGCGGGTCTTGGCATTGGCCACCAGCTCGGCGAACTCTGGCATGATTTCGGATAATCTTTGCCCGAGCAGTTCATCGGCTTGTTTTTCATAGAGCGCGCCCGCCGCTTCATTGGCGTGCTGGATAATGCCTTTTTCATTGATGCCCACAACACCCGACGACACGCCGTGCAGCACCGTCTCGGTGAAGCGCGCGCGCACATCCAAATCTTTATGCGCTTCCATCAAGTCTTCTTGTTGCGTGCCAATGCGCTCGGCCATTTCATTAAAGGTCGAGGCCAGCTCGTCAATCTCATCATTGTCGCGCATGGTCTCGGTCGTCACGCGGGTTTGCAGCTCGCCTTCCCCCAAGCGCCGCGCCGCATAAATCAGCCGACCGATGGGCATTACCAATCTATCGGCCAAAGACAGACCCAACCAAATGGCGGACAAAAGCAGGACCAAAGTCATCACGATATAAACCAAGGCGAAGGTTAATTGGGTCTCGAAACGGCGTTTCTCCATCGCCGAATAATCGCGCACCGCCGCATCGGTTTGGCGCAATTGCTGCACCACATTGGCCGAGAGAATGCGCGCGCCATAAAGATACATGCCTTGCGTGCCAGCAATTTCTCGCAAGGCCAAAACCTGCCCACGGCTCGTCCCGCTCATCACCACGGTAGAACTGCTTGCGGCGGCAAAGGCTTCGCGGGGTGGCCGGCTGATTAAAATGGTTTGCTCGGGAACGGCTTGAAAAATCACCCGCCCCGTTTCATCCACCACTAGGGCTTGCGGCAATTTTCGCAAACCAGCTTGGGCGCGCAAGAATTTGGTGAAGCGCGCCGGATCGCTGGCCAACAGACCGCGCGCTTGCGATAGGTCTCTGGCCATCACCGAGATATCGCTTTGCAGGCTATTGCGTTGTTCGCTGAGATAAGCATTGGCCACGGCCGTGGTGTTATTGATGATGGTTTTGGTGCGAGCCGAGAACCAATAATCCAGCCCTCGGCTCATCATCACAATGGCAAAAATCGCCACTAAAATAGCTGGCACCGTGGTGATGAGCGAGAACAGAATGACCATTCGGCCATGCATATAAGCCCCCGCCTTGCCCTCGCGGCGGCGCCGACGCAGGCGCAGCGCTTGCGCCAAAAGCACGAAAAACAATCCCGTGATGATGAATAAATTGATGGAAAGCAAAGTCCAAACCACTTCGCGGGACGGCGTGATGGGCGTGAGATTGCTCAAAACCAAATAGGTCAACGTGCCGGAGGCCAAGCCCATTAAGGCAAAGCCCAAGGCCGTATAGCGAGCCAAATCGCCCCAGCCCAATCTGGCAAAACGAGACGAGGGAGACGACGGCAAACGCTGCCTCAAACCCCGAATAAAAACAGTCCAACCAAAACGCAAATTTTGTGCGAGCCGACCAAGGCCTAACATAACTACTCCCAAACTCCCAAACGGCTAGGATGATAAATCAACCGTGCTCAGTTCAAGAGAATAAACAAATATCCCCGATGCAGACAATCAATAACTGCCCAAAAGCCACAGTTATTCAGCCGGCTCTTCCATAATCGTGAGGCGGGGAAACACACCTTGCGGGGTCGGCAAATCCATATCTGGTGTCAAACGATGCGCGGCGCCCAGATGCGCGAAACTGCGCGCGTCCGTCGAAACGGCTAAATAATCTAACAGTTTGGCCGCACCTTCGGGTATCACGGGTTGCAGCAAAATCGCCGCTTGGCGCACCACTTCTGCGGTAACATAAAGCACCGTGCCCATGCGCTCCGGATTTTCTGTTTTCAAAGCCCAAGGCTCTTGCGCCGCAAAATACCGATTGGCCTCCGACACGGCTTCCATCACGCAGGCCAAATAATTATGAATTTCATGCCCCTGCATGGCCGCATCCGTGCGCGGCTTCAGGCCATCCAAAAGCGCTAAAATGGCATTGTCTTCTTCGCTAAAGGCTTGTGGCGTGGGCAATTTAGCGGCGCAATTTTTGCCAATCATCGACAAGCTGCGCTGCGCCAGATTGCCTATATCATTGGCCAAATCGGCGTTCACCCGATTGACAATCGCCTCATCGCTAAAGCTGCCGTCGCGGCCAAATGGCACTTCGCGCAAGAAGAAATAGCGCAAAGCATCGACACCATAATGCTCGGCCAAACCAAAGGGGTCGAGAACATTGCCGAGCGATTTCGACATTTTCTCGCCCTTCACGGTTAAAAATCCATGCGCGAAAACTTGTTCCGGCAAAGGCAAATCGGCCGCCATTAGGAAGGCTGGCCAATAGACGGTGTGAAACCGCGTGATGTCTTTGCCAATCACATGCAAACCCGCAGGCCAAAAATCAGCATAGCGCCCATCCTGCTCGGGAAACCCCAATACCGAGAGATAATTGGTCAGCGCATCCATCCAAACGTAAATCACATGGTCTGGATCGTCTGGCACGGGCACGCCCCAATCAAAGGCGGTGCGCGAAATCGATAAATCGCGCAAACCGCCCTTCAGAAAAGAAACCACCTCGTTGCGACGGCTTTCGGGCTGCAAGAATTGCGGATTGGCTTCAAAATGCGCCAATAATTTGTCTTGATAGGCCGAGAGTTTGAAAAAATAACTATCCTCTTCCAACCATTCCACCGGCGTGCCTTGCGGACTTAGCTTTTCGCCATCGGGGGTCTGCGTCACTTCGCTTTCGGTGTAAAACGCTTCGTCGCGCACCGAATACCAGCCCGCATAACTGTCTTTATAAATCTCGCCCTTGGCCGCAATGCGCCGCCAAATCTCTTGCACGGCCGCATGATGGCGCGGCTCGCAAGTGCGAATAAAATCATCATGGCTGCAATTCAACGCATCGGCCATTTGGCGAAAAGCCGGCGTCAGCTCATCGGCCAATTGCTGCGCGGTTTTCTCTTGGGCGCGCGCGGTTTGCACCATTTTCTGCCCGTGGTCATCGGTTCCGGTAGAAAAATAAACCGTCTCGCCGCTCAAACGGTGATAGCGCGCAATCGCATCCGTGGCCATAACCTCATAGGCATGGCCAATGTGGGGAACGCCATTTGGGTAAGAAATTGCGGTCGTTATGAGAAAATTCTTATCTGACACTTTAACTTCCTAACGCGGTTTTTTAAGCCGATTTCATACGGATAATTTCCGCCAAACGGCCAATCCATTCCATAATGGCTTGCTTCTTATCCAGGTTCAGCCCTTCGATTTGGCGCACCTGATGCTGCACTTTCTCCCATAGCGAAAGCAAGGGTTCAAGCGGTAAATCGCCCGCCACCAAGCGCTCCACCAGATCGGCTTCGCCTTGAAACACCGGCTGAAACCCCTGCCCCGTCGAGGCCACGCGCACCACCCGATGCAGCCAGCCGCTCAGCAAATAGCAAAACAGCCGAAAGCTTTGCGGCTCACTGCGCGCCCCAAAGCGTCCAGCCAGCCCATGCAAGGCCTCCATATCCAACTGTGGCAAGCCTTCCAGCACGCCCACCATATCGCGATAAAGGTCAAAGCCGCCCATTTCGGCCAGCATAAGGGCGCGCCCGGCGCTTCCCTCGGCCAGAAACGCCGCCGCCGCTGCTTCATTCTCATCCACGGCCTCTAATCGTCCGGCAATAATCTGCTGCAAATGGCTTTCGTCCAGCGCCCCAAACGACAATTGCCGACAGCGCGAGCGAATGGTGTCCAAAACCCGCCCCGGATTATGGCAGACAATGAGGAACAGGCATTTCTCTGGCGGCTCCTCAATTAGCTTCAAAAGCGCATTGACGCTGCTCTTATTCATTTCATCGATACTATCGATAATCGCAATGCGCCAGCCGCCGCGCGAGGCACTGAGGCCGAAAGCCTTTTTCATCTCGCGCGTATCGTCGACGCGAATATCGCCGCGAAACTTTTCGGTTTTAGGATTATAGCGGCGGTTCAACACATAAAGGTCGGGATGCACGCTGTTTTCAATCAGCTGCGTCTCTGGCGTATCGCGCACGGGCGATAGCTCTTGGATGGCCTGCGGACTGGGCGCCGATAAAACCGCGCGCGCCACCATATAAGCAAAGCTCGCCTTGCCGATGCCCTCTGGCCCCGACAACAGCCAAGCATGGGGCAGTCGGGTGCCTTGCAAAGCGCTGAGAAAATCGCTTTGCGCCCGCTCATGGCCAATAAGCGCGCGGGTGAAACGCGGCGGATGGTCTCCATCCACATCGGGGAGCGGTTCGGTAATGTCAGCTTGGCTCATGCGCCTATCTAAGCGGAAACAGGCTAAAGTTTAAAGCGCTGCTTCATCTCGCCTTCAATTTGTTGCCAGACGGCATCGAATGTATCTTCCGCATCCACCACGACCATGCGGCTTGGGCTTTCGGCCGCCAGCGCCAGAAATCCGTCGCGAACTTTGCTGTGGAACTCCGCCTGCTTCTTTTCAAAGCGTGCGGCACCGCCGCGTTTTTCAGCCCGTTGCAGCCCTGCTTCTTCGCGCACATCCAGCAAAAACGTGACATCGGGCAGCGTGCTTCCCACGGCGGTGTCTTGCAAAGGGCGCACCATATCAAGGCCAAGCCCGCCCGCAATCCCTTGATAGGCCAGTGTGCTATCCAAAAAGCGATCGCAGATGACCCATTTTCCGGCTGCCAAAGCAGGCTCAATCAGGCGGTTCACATGTTCCACACGCGCCGCCGTCATCATCAGCAATTCCGAGAAAGCCGACCAGCGGTCGGGGTCGCCTTGCACCAAAAGGTCGCGCAATTCTTCGCCCTGTTGCGTGCCGCCCGGCTCGCGCGTCTCCACGACATCAAGGCCTTTGCTGCGCAAGAAACCCGCCAAACGAACCGCTTGGGTGGATTTGCCGCCGCCTTCGCCGCCTTCAAAACTTATAAATTTTCCGCGCATATCAATCCCCTACAATCAAATAAACTAGGCTGGAAATAGCGCGGCCAATCGCATTGTTCTTGCCGACATCTTCCGCCGCTACCAAATCAATCTCTTGCGAACTCAAGTTCGGCAAGGTCACTTTCAAAACCCCCAGACGGTCGCCTTTGGAAATCGGCGCCAGCACGGGTTTTTCATAAGTCACCGTGGCCACCATTTTGCGGCGTCCGCTGCGCGGGGTCACAATGTCAAAGCGGCGGTCGGTGGTTACTTTCACCGTGTCTTGGTCGCCATGCCATACCGGGAACTCGGCCACCTCTTGTCCGGCCTCGACCAGCAAATCGCGTCGGAAATTACGAAACCCATAGGTCATCAATTTGCGAGCTTCGCGCGCGCGCGCACGTTTGCTATCCAGCCCATTGATAACCAAAATCAGCCGCCGCCCGTTCTGCTCCGCCGAGGCCACCAGCCCATAACCGCTTTCCGATGTGTGTCCCGTCTTCAGGCCATCGGCGCCAATATTGGCATAGAGCAGCGGATTGCGATTGGTCTGGCGGATTTTATTCCAAGTAAAATCGCGCTCGCTAAACAGCGGATAATATTTGCTGTGGTCGTTGATCAGCGTGTGCGCCAGCAGCGCCAAATCGCGCGGCGTGGTTTTATGCTCGGGATGCGGCAGCCCCGTGGCATTGGTGAAATTAGACTTCGCCATGCCCAGCTCTTGCGCCCGCTCGGTCATGATTTGGGCAAAAGCCGTCTCACTGCCAGCCAGCCCCTCGGCCAAGGCGATGCAAGCATCATTGCCCGATTGAATGATAACGCCGCGCAAAAGATTGCGAACTTCCACCCGCGAGCGCGCGTTCAAGAACATAGTCGAGCCGCCCGAGCCAGCTCCGCCGCGCGTCCAAGCATCATCGCTAACGAAAAACTTATCATCGGGCGACACAGCGCCGGACTCGAGGGCTTCGAAAGTCATCAGCACGGTCATTAATTTGCTCATACTGGCGGGGCTCATCCGCGCATCGGCGTTTTTCTCGAACAGCACGACGCCGGTTTGGGCATCCATCATCAGGGCATAATCGGCCTTGGTTTCCAGTGCCAAAGCGGGGCTGAGGCTGGCGATACATAGGCTGGCCAGTGCCACCAAAAAGCGGCGCAGAGGGCTTAACATTAGCTTTTGCAGATGAGGCATCCAAAGGCTCCTATTGTTCAATAATCACGGCGTCTTGATGACCCGAGGCCACCAGACGGTCTAAAATTTCGCGGGCTTCGGCGCGCAGATTGGCGCCGCCCATTTTCACTCGATAATAGGTCGAGCCGCCGACTTCGACTTCCACAATGCGGGAGGTCTCAATCTTATTCAATTTGGCTTTCAACGCCTCGGCATTGGCGCGGCGAGAAAACACGCCCGCCTGCACCGCATAGCGTTTGGAGGCGAGAGCCTTCAGCACATCTTCTTTCGGCTCGACAATCGGATTACCATCGACATCGCGCACGGCCACGCTCTCGACGGGGGCGGCGGCCACACGGCGGTCGGCGCGCGGTGTTTTGGGTTTTTCGACGATAAAGCGGTCGGGTTCTTGTTTGCGAATAACCCGCCCAGAGACATCATAAAGCGGCGCGCGGCCTAAATATTGCACCCGCACTTGGGTGGTGCCTTGTTCGCGAAAGCCCAACATCTCGGCAGCGCGGCGCGACATATCAATCTCGCGGTCTTTGGCAAAAGGCCCGCGATCGTTCAGCCGCACGATGACCGATTTATTATTTTCCAAATTGGTTACTTTCACCCGCACCGGCATGGGCAAGGTTGGGTGGGCGGCGGTGAGCAAATCCATATCGAATATCTCGCCATTGGCGGTGCGCCGACCATGGAACTTCGGGCCATACCAGCTGGCGGTGCCGATGTTATCGTAAGTGGCGTCTTCTTGCGGGTAATACCATTCGCCTTGGATTTGATAGGGCGTGCCAATTTTATAAATGCCGCCAGCGGCCACACGGCGCCCCTGCCCCTCGCCAGAATCGTGAGACGGCACGCCGCAACTGGCCAGCAGCACGCAAGCGCCAAAAACCAAAGACACAGAGCGAGAGCGAGAGCGAGAGCGAGAGCGAGAGCGAGACACAGACAAGCGGCCTTTGGCGGGGGTAGACGATAAGTTCAGATTTTTCAACATTTTGGCCTTCCCGCATCCGGCATAATAACTCTTGCGGGCAATTATATGAGATTCGGTGATTTTGAAGAAGCGGCCATCTTGGCGAGCGCCGGGCGAAAGCGCTCTTGAAACTTTTCGGCAAAGAAGTTAAATCACAATCGCTGACCAAGGCAGACTTCAGGAGAGGTGGCTGAGTGGTTTAAAGCGGCGGTCTTGAAAACCGTTGAGCGTTTGCGCGTTCCGGGGGTTCGAATCCCTCCCTCTCCGCCATTAGCTAGCCTTATCCCGCACCTATCAATCGTTCAAATCAATCGCTGGATTGCGGTCAAAGAAGTTGCGTGGCTTTAGCACAATCTCATCAACTTTAGACGGCATCACCGGCCAATCTTCAGCCATCGGCACATGATGAAAGCCCATCGTCGCCCACGCCACAATGTCTTGCCCTTCCAAGTTTTCATTATCGGCAATGAACTCAGGCAGACCCAACCATGGCGCCGATTGGTTTACCGGTAGGCCAGAAGCAAAAATCTCGTCGCGTTTATAACGCGTCACCCAAAGGTTCTTCTGCACCCAATAGGCGCGTTTAAACGTCTCATCTAGCGGCGATACAAGCGGCTTGATATTCGGCATCATCAGCTGATAACCCGTCGGATAGCCCATGGCGTTTTTGCGCTCGGGGCTCGAGAACAGCAATACGGCAGGCCGCTCAGCGTTCATATCGGTTTGTGCCATTTTCTCATCGCGCACTTTTTGTGGGCTCAGGCGCCAAAGCCCTTGCCGTGGCGCGGCGCGATTTTGCTTCGGCGCGACCAAGCGCAACCGCGAGAAATCATTCTCCGTGCCGTCGATATCGAAATCAATGCGATAGCTGAAAAAATGATCGTGGTTGACGCCCAAGCGATGCGGCGCAATCAACGTGCCGGTTTTCGTGTCTTCGGCCGCCGTGGGGCTGTCCAGGCTCGCCGCCAGCACCGCCTTGGTGGCATCCAGCCCCGTGGAGATGAGGCGAATGCGCAGGCGCCCGTCTTGGCCGAAAACATAGTCTTGAAAATAATCGTAATTGCCAATGGTCGCCACCATGCGCACCACCAGCTCGGTGGCCTTGCGCGACTGATGCTGCTCCAGCCCCGGAATGCCCGCCAGCAGCGGCTCATCATGGCGCCAAGATGGATGGCCAGGGTCATATTCAAAAATGCAAATGCGATTGTCGGCCTCAAACGGCGCGCCTGTCGCCTCGTGCAAAGTCACGTTAAAATATTGCGCATGCGAGGGGCAATCGGCCTGCTGCAATCGCGTCGACATATTGCCAAAGCCATATTCGCCCATATCGAAATAGGCGCGATAAAACCAATTCGGATCGTTGTCATGATACGGCACAAACATTTCCGACATGGCAATTTCATAGACCACGGGTCGCAGGCCGGCGTCTGTTTTATGCCCCACCCGATTTAGCACCGTGCCTTGGCGCGCATCGAACCGCAGGCGGAACTGCCAGCCTTGCCAATCGACGCGACTGCCGCGCAGCTTATAGTTCACGCCCTTGGGGCGAGCGCTGGTGACGGGGCGCAGACTGGCGCGCGTGTCTAGCTTATCGTGACTAAACTCGCCGCTTGGCAAATCATGCGGCGGCGCGATTTTGCCGTCGGTCGTATCGATAAGCTCGACGATTTTATCGTCGGTCAAATCATATAGAAACGCCAATCCCTCGATGGGTCGGGCGAAAATATTACTGCTGGGCAAAACGCCAAAGGCGCCCGTGCCGGCCATATAAAAGCAATCCAGCCGAACGACGCGATGGTTTCGCACATCCACTTTATCGGCGAAAAACCGGCCGATGGTGCGCGGCAAGCAAATGCCTTTTCCGGCTTCGACGCCGCGTTTTTCGAGCGCGGCCAACACCGTTGGGTGTTCCATCATTTTCATAACCAATGGCTCCAGCTCGCCGCCATTGGAGAGCATGGGCTGGCCGCCTCTCATGGGCTTGTCGGAGATAATTTTATTATTGGTTACATCGACGAGCGCCAAGCGCGGTTTTCCTTTAGCGAGAAAGGTCACCTCGGCGGCGCGCTGCGCCACCCCGCCCTCGCGCCACTTCAGGGCGCGCGCCTTATCGGGTTGTTTCAAACTGATGCGGGTAAACAAAGCGGTTTCACCATGGGCGTTTTGCAGCAGCTTTGCGGAACGCTGATACTCACTGGCGCTCAGCCCATCCCAAGGCGAAGGGGTGAGCAGCGGCTCGGCTGTGGCGGTGCGGTTGTCCTGAATGGAACGCTCCAGCCCCCAAGCAAAAAGCCCGATGAAGGCGACGGTAATCGGCAAAGCAAATTTGGTTAAAACACGCATGAGAATCTCCCTTGGCAATAGTCTAGCCAAGGAGCTGGAAAAAAGGCAAGGCTTTGGAGGCTTGAATACAGACTCCGCCGCTATTTCTCTTTCGGCTTCAAAGTCATCCAAATATTTTAGAAACAATATCCAACTGGTTTGCTCGGTGTAATCAAGCTCACCACTGCAACCCGCGTCTTTTTGCAATGTGTCATCGATGTTTTTAAACGCGGCCTCATAAATATCGACGGCCTCTGACAAGGCACCAACCGTTGCAAAGAGGCATGTGGGTTCGCGCGCCATGCGCATATTTTGAGAAACTAGTTTTTGTCATTTGATGCTTTCCGCATTCTTAATTTTTTATTAACGCCAGCATAAAGCTGTTTTCAAAACGACTTCAAGTGTTTCCTCTCCTTGATAAGGTTTCCCTCTATATCCAGCTCCCTCTTGTTACGCCGCGACCAAGTGCTTATATCTGCAAATAACACCCCACCCTCTTCGAGATAGAAAGCAAAATATATGAACCTCATCGAACAATTGAACTGGCGCTATGCCGCCAAGAAAATGGATCCAGCCAAGCCGGTTCCCCAAGACAAAGTCGACACGATTATCGAGGCCGTGCGCCTGTCGCCAACCTCTAGCGGCACCCAGCCGTTTGAGCTTATCGTTGTCACCAATCCCGAGGTTCGTAGCCAACTATGCGAAGCTGCTTCTGGACAAGCGCAAATTACCGAAGGCTCGCATCTGCTGGTTTTCGCGGCATGGGATAATTACACAGACCAACGCATCGACGATGTCGTGAAGCTGATGACCCAAGAGCGCGGCGAAATCGAGATGATGAACACCTATTACGATAATCTGAAATCTGCCTATGTGCCGCGCGACGCAGAAGTGAATTACGCCCACGCCGCACGCCAAGCCTATATCGCTTTGGGCATCGCCATGGTGGCCGCCGCCGAACAACAAGTCGACAGCACCCCAATGGAAGGCTTCGACCCAGATGCCGTCGATGAAATTTTGGGACTGAAAGCGCGCGGCCTGCGCTCGGTAGTATTGCTGCCGCTCGGCTATCGCGACCCAACCGGAGACTGGCTGCTGCCCATGAAAAAAGTCCGCAAGTCGCAAGACACTCTGGTCACGCTGGTTGACTAAACCTTACGGGGTTTCAAAATAAATAAAGGCGGCGCGGGTATATGCCCTCGCCGCCTTTTCTTTGCGTCGGGTTTTAACGTTTACTCGTCGAAGCCCAAAAAGGTTGTGGCTTCTTCCACGCTTTTGCGCTCCGACACCACGGCATTGGCCGGAAAGCTCTCGTCTGGCCAGCCGATGGCCACGGCTTTCATAATCACTTGGTCTTCGGCAATGCCCGCATGTTCGCGCACAACCGGCGATTGCATGATGCCTTGGCTATTGATAACCGCGCCGAGGCCGCGCGACCAAGCCGCGTTCACCAAAGCTGTGGTCACCGCGCCGCAATCGAACGAGGTGTCATCGCTGCCCGCCAAATTGCGGTCGTAGGTAACAATCACACAAACCGGCGCATCGAATTGGCGAAAGCCGCGCAGCACCCAATCGAGGCGCGCGTCTTTGTCTTCGCGCGCAATGCCCATGGCCGAGAATAATTGTTTGGCCACGCCCACTTGGCGGTCGCGGTGCTGGCCTTCGAAAGCCTCGCCCGTGCGGAACTCGCGCGAATGCGGCACGCCCGCCATATTGCGCTCGGTGTTGCCCTCGCGGATGCGGTCGAGCGGCTCGCCAGACAGCACATAAAAATTCCACGGCTGGGTGTTCATCGACGATGGCGAGCGCATCGCCAGAGCCAGAATTTCTTCTATCAACGCCTTGGGAACCGGCTCTGGCTTATAGCCTCGAATGCTGCGGCGGCCTGTGATTACGTCATCGAACTGCATGGAAATACCTCACCTTTGAATATAGCTAATTTTGTCTGCCATAGTTCTATCGCTGGTCAGCCCGAAGTGCCAGAGGTTTTGCGCAAATCTTGTAAAAGCGTTAGTCTCGCGCATGACCTATTTAAAACGCAGCCTCGTCGCCCTCCTCTGCCTTATGCTTCTGGCCACTGGCGTCATCGCCCTTGTGGGCTATCGTCTCAGCTCGGCCACCTCGGCCGAGACCGACACCAAATTGCAAAACTCGCTAAATGTCCGTCAGGGCAAAGTGCAAAACCTAGAACCCGCGGCGGGCTTCGAGTTTAGCTGGAGCAGCTTGGCCGATGCATTTGCCGAATACCCCAACACCGAGCCGGTCGATAGCTTGCCGCTTCGCCCGATAGCCGCCGCGCGCTTGAGCGCCGCACCCGCGCCCGGTTTGCGCTATGCATGGCTAGGCCATTCCACGGTTTTGCTCGAAGTCGACGGCCTGCGCATCCTCACCGATCCGGTGTTTTCCGAGCGCGCCTCGCCGTTTTCGTTTGCTGGCCCCAAGCGGTTTCACCCCTCGCCTTTGGCTTTGGCGGACGCGCAAAACATCGATGCCGTGGTGGTCTCGCATAATCATTACGACCATATGGACGAAGCCAGCCTTCGCCAGTTGGCAGCGCAAGGCGCCCAGATTTTCGTACCGCTTGGCAATCGGCCACAAGTGCTAAAATGGGGTATCGCGCCCGACCAAGTGCAAGAAATGGATTGGGGGCAAAGCGTGCGCCTCGGGCAAGTTGAGATTACCGCCACGCCTGCGCGCCATTATTCCAGTCGCGGCATGTTCGATTTGCATGAGACGATGTGGGCGTCTTGGGTGATTGCGGGGCCGCAGCATCGGGTCTATTTCTCGGGCGACACGGGCTACGGCAAAAGCTTCCAAACCATCGGCCAAACGCATGGGCCGTTTGATTTAACGGTGATGAAAATCGGTGCCTATGGGCCAGGTCAATCGTGGGTAGACGTGCATATGCCGCCAGAAGAAACCATTCAAGCGCATATAGATTTACGCGGCAAAACCATGCTGCCGACCCATTGGGGCACGTTTAACTTGGGCTATCATCCGTGGAAAGAACCGATAGAACGCGCGCGCCGCGCCGCCGAAGCCAAAGGCGTCACCCTCGCCTCGCCCGTCTTGGGCGCCATCCACTCGACCAAAAACCCAACCCCGCAAACCAATTGGTGGGCGGGGCTGGAGTAGATATAAAGCGGCTTCGGGTAAAACCCTTTAGTGGGCTTACCCCCCGACTTTGTTTTGCTTGGGCAAGAACAGCAAGGCGATGGCCCCCATGAAGGAGCCTGCCGCCATGATGGGCGACACCACATAGAGGCTCATGCCACCGGCGAACAACAATCCACCGACCCATGGGCCAACCACGGCACCGCCGCGACCCGTGCCCAGCACAACGCCCACGCCCGAACCCAGAACCGCTGGCGGGAAGGCATAGGCGAACAGCCCAAAAGCCCCACCAATAACGGCAAAGAGGAAGAAGCCAGCCAAAGTGCCAGCCGCCAACATCAGGCTCAGCGTGCCGGTGAAGAATGGGAAAGCCGCCACCGATAGCGCACTGCCCGTCAGGCAGATAATCATCAGGGTTTTTAGATTTACCAGCCGCGAGGCAAAGGCCATGGCAATCGAGCCGGTTAGGCCACCGATGCTAATCATGCCCAGCACCCGCGTGCCTTCCACCGCCGTGTACCCCAAATCAGTAACCGCGGCAGGCATCCATTTGACGAAATAATAATAGGTCAAAATATTGCCCAAATAGCAGATCATCATAATGATGGTGATGCGGCGGGTTTCGCCTTCGAACAGACGCATGGGCGAAATTTTCTCTTCGTCTTCTGCCGCCGGAACGCTGGAATCGAAGCTCTCGTCGAAGCCGATTTTCTCCAAGGTTGTGCCGATTTTTTCAACAAAACCGTCAGGACGGCGGCGCTCGAGGAAGCCGATGGATTCAGGCACTAAAAACACCACCACGGGAATAAAGGCAAAACTAATCCAAGCCCCGAAAGTGAAAATCGCGCGCCAATCGCCGCCCTCTAGCAACATGCCCGAAAACTGGCTGGCCAGATAAATACCGAATGTATAGCCGCCAGCCACCATAATCACGGTTAGGCTGCGGTTTTTCGCATTGCTATATTCCGACGACAAAGCCGTGGCCGAAGCCATCATGCCGCCAATGCCAAGGCCGGTGAAGACGCGCGAGGCGGCCAAGGTTTCCATGTTATATGCATAGCCAGAACCCGCCATGCCCAGCGTGATAATAATCAAGCACAAGAGGAACACCATCCGCCGACCATAAAGGTCGGTCAGCGTACCGATGAAGATGAGGCCAATGGCCATGCCGATAAATTCGAGCGGCAGCAAAAAGCCCAACTCGGCTTTCGTCAGCCCCCATTCTTGGGTAATGCCCGCGCCCGCAAGCGAGATAGACATCACGTCATAGCCATCTAAGGCCATGGCCAGAATGCAAATAAGCACCACCAACCATTGCCGTCCGCGCATCGGCGACTGGTCGAGAATTTCACTTGGACGTCTTAATGATTGGCTGCTCATGGCATATCTCCCTAAAATTGTATGTTCAGTCTAGTCACGCGCGCGAAGCTCTCGCAAGCGCTATTTGGCGCGCTACATGCCAATCAAATCAGCCCGATTGACGGTGTTTTGAAACAGACGCGCCGAGGCGGCATCTACCATGACGCCCTTATGCCCCACAGACCCCAGCCCTTCGCCAGCCGCCTTTTCATAAACAGCAATCACCTCGCGCGCAAAATCCACATCTTCTTGAGTGGGCGAGAAAATATCTAACGCAGGCTCAATTTGCGCCGGATGGATGGCCCATTTACCAACCATGCCCAGCATCAGCGAGCGTTGACACTCGACTTTATAGGCTTCCAGATTATTGAAATCGACAAATGGCCCATCGACCGCATCCAAGCCAGCGGCGCGCGCCGCAATGGTCATTTGATAGCGCGGATAATGAAAGATATCGCCCGGATAGCCCTGCGTGTCGCCAATGTTTTTCATCACCAGACCTTGCGAGGCCGCATAGTCGCCCATGCCGAAAATCATACATTCCAAACGCTCGCAACTGGTCGCAATCTCAGCGACATTTTGCATCGCTTCGACTTCTTCAATCAGCACTTCCAAACCAATCTTGCGCTCCAGACCCAATTTCATTTCCAATTGCGTCAGCAGCGTATCGGCAAACTGCACGTCCGAGGCGTTAAGCGGTTTGGGCAGCATAATCGTGTCGATGTTTTTGCCGGCTTTTTCTACTACGGTAATAATGTCTTCATGGCACCATGGCGTGCCGATATCATTGACCCGCACACAGCGCACGGTGTCGCCCCAATCGAGATGGTTGAGCGCATCAACAATGGTCTCGCGCGCGCCGGCTTTGGCGGAAGGCGCGACCGCGTCTTCTAAATCGCAAAACACATGGTCGGCTTTCGACGCCGCCGCTTTGGTCAGCATTTTTTCGCTGACGCCGGGAACCGCAAGTTGCGAGCGCCGTAAGCGCATGGGTTTATGGGGCATCGGGTTTCCTAACTACTTAAATTTACCATTGCTATGTTCTACATAAATCGGCGACGACCACGCGCGCTCTTCCACCGGCGCCAAACAGTCATCCGAGGCCTGCGTGCGCTCATCGCCGTAGCAAATATTCAGCTTCAGGCAATTGCCTTTGTCATCATAGGTGCAGCGCAAATTATCGGCGTTGATTTTCTGGGTCGGCTCTTGAATGGCGCGCACGTAATAGGTCGCCATGCGTTTGGCCTTGGCAAACTCTGGGTCGGTGAACGTGAACGAACAGCCATTGCCCGTATCCTTGCAACGATGGGTTTTCCATTTGTCCTCAATCAAATCCGCCACATCTTCATCGGCGCTGGTTTGCGGTCGAATGCGGATGACTTCAATACGGGTGATTTTCAACCGCTCTTCCGACGGGTTGAAACACTCATTGGCGCAAAGTTTTTGCAATCTATCGGCGCCCAAGGCGCTGGCGGCATCTTCGGGGCAACCGGGTTTTTGTTTGTGAGCGCCCACCGCTTTCACTTCAAACACTGGCGATTTGGCCGCTTTGGTCGTGCTGCCCATTTTGGTGCCATCTTTGGTGTTGAACCAGAGCAAAATCCGCGCGCCGCTTGTGCCGTAGGTTTCGCGCGCTTTCATCGCGGCGAAAATCTCTTCCCGACTGCGCCCCTCAGAATGCACAGCAGCTAAGCCGCCTGTCGTCCAGAAACTCGCTTGGCGTTCCAACTCGGTGGCGCCAAAGCCGCGCTCGGCCACGGCGTCAGGGTTAATCGGCTGCGAGACAGACGCCGTCTCCCCTTTCGGGTAAATCCGCTCAACCAATTCTTGACGCAAGCGAACCGCTTCCGTATTGCGCAGGCGGTCGATGTCTTTATAGCCCGTGCCAGGCCGGGCGCGGTGGTTATCACTCGAGGCAATCACCCCCCAGTTCAAACGGGTCGGCGCCTCGGGGTCATCGAAATTACGAAGCGCCAAAGCATATTGCATACTATTGCCAGGCCGATAGCCGAAGCTCGGCAGGAAGCAATCTTTGCACTGCCCCGAATCCAACCATTCTTCAATTTGCGTGCCAGGCACGGTTATATGTGCCGCTAGACTGGCATTGGCAGCGTTGGCGCGCGCTTCGCCAGCGCGCAGGTCGCAAACCGCTTGGCTTTCGCCATCGGCCAAACAACGCTTCTTGATAATCTCGCCCGCCTGCCAGCAGCTCGGCAAATAATTAGCCGTCGGCGCCGGACAACTGGCCAGACCCGTCTTTGCATCGTAACGCACCGAACGCCAATCGCGATATTCTTCCGAATTACCATGTCCCGACATCACCTCAATCAGCTCCATCGCTTCGGGGCGATTTTCGGCTTTCAAATGCTTATCGAAAGTCGTGGCCGTGGGCGTGTAAAAACCCCAGCTGGTGCCATGCGGAATAATCAACGGGTCGAGATTTTGCTGCTCGAGGCTGGTCACCAGACGCCCTGGCGTGTCGGCGATTTCAAAACACCCATCGGGCAATTCATTGGCTGGCACATCTGGCGCGCAAAGCGGCACTTTGGCGGCTTGGTCGAGGAAAGTGCGAATGTCGTAATAATCTTGGCGGTTTTCATAATCCAAAGCGGCGAGGCCTAATGGCACCAAAGATTTGCCATTGGTGCGCAGCGCATCCACCGTCACCCCGCCCGAGGCGATGGGGCGTTTGGCCAATTTGGCGTCTTCCAAATCTTTAAAAATCACATTTTTGTGACCGAAATGCTCTTCGGGGCGGGCGCCGACTTGCGTCCATTCAAAGCCGACGAAGCTGACCATATCGGGGCTATCGCCATTGCTCGATTGGGCGTTGCAGGCGCGAATGCTTTGCTTGGTGTCTTCCCAACGTTTGGGGGTCGAGGCTTCGGCGTGGTCGGTAATCGACCAGAAATCCAGCGCCGAGCAATGGCGGGCATAATCGCAAGCATCGGCTAAAGGATGCGACCCCTCGCCACCATAAATCGGCAGCGACCATAAAAACGCATCGGTAGAATTGGTCGTATGCACATGCAAATCACCGAACAGGATTTGTTTATCCTTCGCCGATTTAGCGCCGTCGCGGCTGACCCGCAAAGCTTTGGAAATTGCTTTCTGCTCGTCCACTCTGGCCTGCACCAGAATATCGCTGCGCGCCGCGCCGGTAATTTCGCCGGGTCCACGGTCTTGGCCAAGCCAACCTTGTTGCGCGGCCAAGAGATAGGCGCCCGTCACGGCCACAAAGGTAACCGCGATGGCGATGGAAGTTTGGCGAATAAGTGTCAGCATGTCAGGTTTCCCACTGGTGATTTTTTTAAGAGCCGAGGGGATAAGACTTGTCGGTTTCGCCAGAGATGTCAAACCCTGAAAACAAGAAAAACGCCTTAGCTGGCCTCGCGCGGCAATAGTTTAAAGGTGGCCGAAGCACGCGCCACTTCCTCGCCTTGCTCGTTCAGCAAAACCGCTTCGCTGAACGAAACGCTGCGCCCCATGCGAAGCACTTTGCCTTTGGCAATATATTTGCCCGGGTGACCCGCTTTCAGATAACTGGTTTTCAGCTCCAAAGTCACCTGCCCGCGATATTTTTCCATATCCAAAACCGAACGCGCGGCCACGCCACAAGCGGTATCTAACATGGTGGCAAAAGCGCCGCCGTGCAGAATGCCCTGCATGTTGAGCCAAATATCGCCAAGCTCGAAATGCACTTCGCTGAGGCCGTTTTCCATCTGCACCAGCTCGCGCCCAATCAATTCACCGATTTGAGAGAATGGTTTGTCCGGATCAAACCCTTGCAAAGGGCTCATAAGGCTTTGGCTCCCAAAACCTCATGCGACGCGCACCGCGCCATATAGGCTGTGATGTTTTTCAAATCCGCATCGATCGGCTGGCTTACTTTCGACAAAAACAACACCAGCGGATGAACCGCGCAATCGACATAAGTCAGCTGCGACCCACAAATAAACGTCTGACCTTCCATTTGCGCGTCCAACCAAGTCAAACCATCGCGGCCAATCAGCTTCATGGTCGCGCCAATGGCCGGGTCAATGCGCATGCGAGGGCTAAAGAAATCAGCTCCCTCGCTATGGCGATAGCCCATCATCATCGGCGACAGCACCAGATAATCCATCTGCCGCATCCGCATCCGCGTATGGGCGCGCTCGGCGGCTGTATTGCCCACCAATACGGGGTCGGGTTTTAGCTCTTCCAAATATTCGGCAATAGCGCTGACCTCGGCAATCACTTGGCCTTCGGGCGTCTCCAAAGCTGGCAATTGCCCCGCCGGATTGACCTTTTTAAAATCATCGCCACGGTTTTCGCCAGCCATTAAATCGATAGAGATGGTTTCCACTTCGACGCCCTTAATGGCCAGAATATTTTCGACGGCGCGCGGATTGGGCGCTCGTGCGGCTGTATAAAACTTCAACATTACGACAGGCTCATCATGTGATCGCGTTCAAAGGCTTTCAGCTGGTCAAAATTACCGGCGCGAATTTTATTGGCCCATTCAGGGTCGCTCAACAAAGCGCGGCCAACGCCGACCAAATCAAATTCGCCTTTTTCGAGCCGCTCGATAAGCCCGTCAATCGGCGCCGCTTGCGAGCTTTCGCCGCCCATGCCGGCGACAAATTCGCCGCTCAGCCCAACCGAGCCGACGGTGATGGTTGGCAGACCCGTGAGCTGTTTGGTCCAGCCCGCGAAGTTTAAATCAGAGCCTTCAAACTCTGACTCCCAGAACCGCCGCGTCGAGCAATCGAAGCAATCAATGCCCGCGTCGACCATGGGTTTCAAAAAGGCTTTCAACTTCTCGGGGTCGGTGGCCATTTTATGTTCGAAGTCCTGCTGCTTCCATTGCGAAATCCGAATGATGAGCGGGAAATCTTTGCCGACAGCTGCGCGCGCTTTTTCGATAATCTCCACCGCAAAGGCCGTGCGCTCTTCGAGTGCGCCGCCATATTCGTCGTCGCGCTCATTGGTGCCTTCCCAGAAAAACGTATCGATGAGATAGCCATGCGCGCCATGAAACTGCACGCCGTCAAAACCTGCTTCGCGGGCGGCTTCTGTGCCTTTGGCGAAAGCATCGGCGATATCGGTGACATCTTGCTTGGTCATCGCTTTGCCGACTTCTTTGCCCGGATATTTCAAGCCCGATGGCGACAAAGTGCTGGCGTCTGGATTGAGGCCCGAGCCCTCAAAGCGCATGGAGCCTGTGTGCCAAAGTTGTGGCATAATCAGCCCCCCGCCCTCATGCACTTCGGCGGCGACGCGCTTCCAGCCGTCTAGGGCTGGCTTGCTATGAAAGTCTGGAATCTTATCATCCATACTGGCCGAAGGATGGTCGATGGTCGTGCCTTCGGTGATAATCAGCCCCACACCGCCTTCTGCGCGACGGCGATAATAGGCCGCCACATCTTCGGTCGGATGGCCACCTGGCGAGAAGCTGCGCGTCATCGGCGCCATCACAATACGATTTGGAATTTCCAATCCGTTCAAAGTGAACGAAGAAAACAGGGCTGGATAATTTTTCATGATGGCTCCTTGGTTGCATAACGAGTGTTTGAGTGGCAAACTTATCCTGCGTTAAGGTAAATGCAAGACTATCTTGTAAGAATAAATCAAATGACCCCAGCAAACGGAGCTTTCGTGCAAAGTAGAACAGCAAAATTTCAAATTGGCGACATCGTCAAGCACCGATTCTTTGAGTTTCGCGGCGTTATTTTTGATGTCGATCCAGTGTTCGCCAATACCGAAGAATGGTGGCAATCGATACCCGCCGAAGTGCGCCCGCGCAAAGACCAGCCGTTTTATCACCTGCTGGCCGAAAACGACCAAACCGAATATATCGCCTATGTGTCGGAGCAGAACTTGCTCAACGACACCTCGGAAGAGCCGGTGCGCCACCCGCAAGTCGCCGAGATTTTCGATGCTTTTGACGGCGCCCGCTATGCGGTTCGCGTGAACAACACCCATTGAGACGCCAACGCGCCCCCTCCCCACTTCAAGGCTTCGTGTGATGAAACCAATCCTTCGCTTTTTCGGACGCCAGATTATCCGCTATCTGGAAAAACCGATTACCAATTACCGCTCCTACCAATTCATCCCCTTGGGCGATTTGGAAGCCTGCCTGCAACCCGGCGATGTATTGCTGGTGGAAGGCAACCAGCGGGTTTCCTCGGCGATTAAATATCTCACGCAATCGACCTGGTCGCATGCCGCCTATTATGTTGGCCGCGAGGCGGGCTTGCGCGATGAACATGGCCATCCCGCGAGCCTCGTGGAGGCCGATTTAAGCCGTGGGGTCATTGCCGCCTCGCTGACCAAATATCTTGGCTATAACACCCGTATCTGCCGCCCTGAACTGATTACCGAGGCCGACCAAAGGGCGGTTTCCGAGTTTATCATCGGCTCGCTCGGCCATTCTTATGATGTGCGCAATGTCGTCGATTTGGCGCGCTATCTTCTGCCGCAACCGCCGGTGCCGACCAGTTGGCGGCGCAAAATGATTGCGCTGGGCAGTGGGCAACCGACGCAAGCGATTTGCTCGACCCTCATCGCGCGCGCGTTTCAAACCGTGCGCTATCCGATACTGCCCGAAATTACCCGCGAAAATCAGCGCGAAGTTATGCATATCCGCCATCACTCGCTGTTCACCCCGCGCGACTTCGACCTGTCGCCCTATTTCTCGGTCATCAAGCCGACCATAGAAAAGCGCCCCGATTATAAAAGTTTTGATTGGCAAAGCGCGGAGGACGAGCCGCTTGCGTCGTGATAATAAGCCCTACACGGTTCGCCTTTTGAACAATTTCGTCCGCTGGCTCTATACGCGCTGGGTGCTGGTGCCGCAATTCGACAGCGTTGGCACGGGGCTAGAGGTCATCGGCCCGCACCGCTTGGAAGTCTATGGCAAAGACATTCACCTCGGCGATAATGTGCATATGCAAACCTCACGCGGCAATCTTTCGCGACTTTGCACTTGGGCGAACGCCACCACCAAGGAAGACGGCACACCGGGCCATGGCCGCATTGATATTGGCAGCCATACGTTGCTGACGCCGGGTTTGCAAATCGTCTCGGCCGATCACGTGCGCATTGGTGACAATGTGATGATTGCCAGCCGCGTGTATATTTCCGACGCCGATTGGCACGAAATATACGACCGCCTCGCCTCGCCGGGCGAAACCGCCCCGATTACGCTGGGCAATAATGTTTGGCTCGGCGAAGGGGTGAAAGTGTGTAAAGGCGTCACCATCGGCGAGAATAGCGTCATTGGCGCCGGCTCGGTGGTCACAAAAGATATTGAAGCCAATGTGGTGGCGGCAGGGAATCCCGCTACAGTGGTCAAACAATTAGATGTGAATCGCCCCATGAGAACGCGGTCGGCCATGTTTGAAGATATTAAAAGTTACAAGAAAACAATGCGTTATTTGCACTACTTAAACCATAAGAATAATAATTATCTAAGTTGGATACGCCAACTGATAAGACCATCAAGGAAGGGCTAGCCATGCGCCGCATCGGATTTATTGCCAGTTTATTTTTATCTCTGCCATTCGCCACAACGGCCGTTATGGCGCAGAGCCATGGCATTGCGATGCACGGCGAGCCGCAATTGGCGAAAAACTTTGCCGCTTATACCTACGCCAATCCCAATGCGCCCCAAGGTGGACAGCTGAAACAAGCGCAAATTGGCAGTTTTGATAGCCTCAACCCGTTTTCCATTCGCGGCAATGCGGCGCGCAACATCCGCCAACGCGTGTTTGAAAGCCTGCTCGACCGCCATTATGGCGAAGCTTTCGCGCTTTACGGCCTGCTGGCCGAGAGCCTCACCGCCTCGCCCGACCGCTCGCGCGTCACGTTTAAACTGCGCCGCGAGGCGCGCTTTAGCGATGGCACGCCCGTCACAGCCAGCGATATTGCTTTCACTTGGAAGCTTTTGAAAGACCAAGGTCGCCCCAATCATCGCCATTATTACAATCAGGTGAAGAAGCTCGAAACCCCCAATGCGCGCACTGTGGTGTTTCATTTCGACGGCCAAAAGCCCGACCGCGAATTGCCGCTGATTATCGGCCTCATGCCGATTTTGCCGAAACATATTTATGAAACGCGCGACATCCAAGCCGCTTCGCTGGAGCTGCCATTTGGCTCGGGGCCTTATTCGGTTACCGAAATTACCCCGGGCGCGCAAGTGCGGTTTGAAAAGCGCGACGATTATTGGGGCGACAAACTGGCGCTCAATCAAGGGCGCCATAATATCTCCACTTGGATTGACGATTATTACCGCGATGACACCACCGCCTTTGAGGCCTTTAAGGCGGGCGAGTTGGACATTTGGTTCGAAACCAATCCGCAGCGTTGGCAATCTGGGTTTAATTTCCCGGCCGCCAAAGATGGCCGCATTGTCAAACAGGATATTGCGCTCGGCACGCCCTCGGGTTTGCGCGCTTTCGTGCTGAACACGCGCCGCCCTCTGCTGGCCGACCCGATTTTGCGCAAAGCTCTCGACTTGGCGTTTGATTTTGAATGGATCAATAAAGTCCTCTACGGCGATGTTTACCAGCGCACGCAAAGCTATTTCGGCAATACAAAGCTCAGCGCTTTCGGCCAAGAAGCCAGCGACCGCGAGCTGGAGCTATTGCAAAAAAGCCCCGTGTCGGTGGAAAGCCTATTGAGCGGATATCGCGCGCCGGTCAGCGATGGCTCGGGTCGCGACCGTAAGTTGCGCCGCCAAGCCATCGACCTCCTAGAGGGCGCGGGCTATGAAATTCGCGGCAAATCTTTATTCACCCCAAGCGGGCAAAAGGTCGAGCTGGAAGTCATGGTGCAACGCCGTGGCGATGAGCGATTGGCGCTCTCTTGGCGTCGCATGTTGGCTGGCATTGGCATTGGTTTGAAAGTCCGCCTCATCGACAGCAGCCAATATCAACGCCAATTGCAGACCTTTGATTTCGATATCATCGTCTATGATTATTACGCCTCGCTGTCGCCGGGCAATGAGCAGGCCTATTATTGGGGCAGCGTGGCGGCCGACACGCAAGGCAGTCGTAACTATGCAGGCGTCCAAGATGCTGGCCTCGACACGGCCGTGCAAGCACTAACCCAAGCCATTGGCGAAGAAGATTTTTCCCTCGCCGCGCGCGCGCTCGACCGCGCCCTCATGGGCGGACACTATTTCATTCCGCTATATCATAACCCCAAGCAATGGGTGGCGAGCTGGCATTATGTCGAGCAACCCTCGAGCCATTCTGCCTATGGCGCGCGCACCGAGGCTTGGTGGTTAAACCAAGAAAACTAAATCGCCTCGGCAGATTTAAGCGCCTCAATTTCATCGCCCGAGAAACCCCAATCGCTGAGCGCTTGGTCATTATGCTCGCCGACGGCAGGCACAGGGCCTTGAATTTCGCTCGGCGTGCCAGAGAAACGCGGTGCCACATTGGGTTGCTTCACGCCAAATTTTTCGACAATCGTCTCGCGCGCTTGGTTGTGCGGATGATGATAGGCTTCTTCCATATTCAGCACAGGCGCGAAGCAAATATCCGTGCCTTCCATAATCTCGCACCATTGGTCGCGCGTTTTGGTTTTGAACACCACTTCCAATTTCTGCTTCAAATCTGGCCATTGCGTTTTATCGTGCTGGGCATCAAAGGCGGCATCGTCGAGGCCGGCTTTTTCGCGCAGCAACGCATAGAACTGCGGCTCGATGGAGCCGATGGAAATAAACTTGCCATCGGCGGTGGCATAAGTGTCATAGAAAGGCGCCGCGCCATCCAACATATTGCTATAGGGCTGGTCTTTCCAAATGCCTGCGGCTTGCATGCCAAAGAACATGCCCATCAGCGAGGTGGCGCCATCGGTCATCGCCGCATCGACCACCTGGCCTTTGCCCGTGGTTTGCGCGCTCACCAAAGCGGCGCAAATGCCCATCGCGAGATATAAAGCCCCGCCGCCAAAATCACCGACCAAATTCAGCGGTGGCACAGGCTTATCTTTGCCGATAGCGGCCAGCGCGCCGGTGATGGCGATATAGTTAATGTCATGCCCTGCGGCTTGTGCCAGCGGGCCATATTGCCCCCAGCCTGTCATGCGGCCATAGACCAGCGCCGGATTGCGCGCCATGGCGACATCGGGGCCAAGGCCTAAACGCTCCATCACGCCCGGGCGATAGCCCTCTTGCAAAACATGCGCGCCTTCGACCAATTTCAAAACCGTCTCGACGCCTTGCGGGTTTTTCAAATCGACCGCCACCGAGCGGCGTCCGCGACTATGCGGGTCATTGGGAATGCCGCCGCTACCGCCCTTGCGGTCGATGCGCAAAACTTCCGCGCCCATATCCGACAGTAACATGGCGCAAAAAGGCCCGGGGCCAATGCCCGTCATTTCAATGATTTTAATTCCGCTAAGTGGCCCTTTGCCCATGAACTCGTCTCCCAAATTGAGTTTTAATTGGGACTGACGCTAAGCGAGCGCGCCATTGAAAACAAGGGCAAATTACTTTTTCGAGCCGCGTATCACATCAATATCCAGCTCGCGGATTTTCTTGCGCAACGTATTGCGGTTCAGCCCCAAAAGCTCCGCCGCCTTTATCTGATTGCCGCGCGTTGCCTCAAGGCTCAACTCGATGAGCGGCGTTTCCACCTCGCGCAAAACCCGCTCATATAGCCCATTGGGCGGCAGGCCTTGGCCGTGGCTTTTAAAATAAGTGCTGAGATGAAAATGCAGACTATCGGTTAAACTACCGCCCCCTGGATGAATGGGGGCGGATTCCATGTCGTTTTCGCTCAACTCTAGGCGCACCGCTTGGGCGTCAATCACATCTTCGACATAAAGCGCGCACAGACGCCGCACGAGGTTTTCCAATTCGCGCACATTGCCCGGCCAGCTATGGACGCGCAAAGCGTCCAGCGCCTCATTATCAAAACTCTTGGCCACCAAACCTTCGTCCATGCCCTGCGCCATGAAGTGACGCACCAAATCTTCAATATCGTCGAGCCGCTCGCGCAAGGGCGGCAAGCGCAAAGGCACCACATTGAGGCGGAAATATAAATCTTCCCGAAACAGACCTTGGCGAATGAGGCGGCGCAAATCTTGATGCGTGGCGGCGACAATGCGCACATCGGTTTTAATCGGGCGGCGTCCGCCGATGGTGGTATATTCGCCCTCTTGCAAAACTCGCAACAGCCGCGTTTGGGTTTCCATCGGCATATCGCCAATTTCATCCAAAAACAAAGTGCCGCCCTCGGCCTGCTCAAAGCGCCCATCCATGCGCTGATTGGCGCCTGTAAAAGCCCCTTTCTCATGGCCAAAAAGTTCGCTCTCAATCAGCTCGCGCGGGATTGCCGCCATATTGATGGCGACGAATTGCCCGCGTTTGCGCGCGCCATAATCGTGCAAAGCGCGCGCCACTAATTCTTTGCCCGTGCCGCTTTCGCCGGTAATCAGCACCGATAAATCATTTTGCGTCATCCGCGCCACCGAGCGGTAAATCTCTTGCATGGCTGGCGAGCCGCCCACCAAGGGCAGACCATCGGCATCCCCCGCCTCGACCGGCGCGGCGCGCTTGCCCGATGGCAAGTCGACGGCGCGCTGCACCAAATCGGTCACTTCGCTTAAGTCGAACGGTTTGGGCAAATAATCAAAAGCGCCCTTTTCGGCGGCTGTGACGGCTGTGCCCAAGGTGTTTTTGGCGCTGATGACGATAATCGGCAAATCGGGGCGCAGCTTTTTGATGCGCGGAATTAAATCAAACGCATTTTGGTCGGGCATCATCACATCGGTAACAATCACGTCGCCCTCGCCATTGCTGACCCATTGCCAGAGCGAAGCGGCGGTGCCGCCGGCGCGTACTTCAAATCCGGCGCGGGTGAGCGCTTGGGTTAAAACGGTGCGGATGGCGGTATCATCATCGGCAACCAAAACCATACCCTTGCTCATGAGCGCGCTTCCTTTTCTATATCTGCTTTGGGGGGTCGTTTGGCGATCGGCAAACGAACGCAAAAGATGGTGTTTCCTGGCTGGCTGTCGCATTCAATGGTGCCGCCGTGGTCGCCAATAATTTTCGCCACCAAAGCCAAACCAAGCCCCGTGCCGGTGGCCTTGGTGGTGACGAAAGGATCGAATAGATGCGATTTAATATCTTCCGGCACGCCATCGCCATTATCGATGACGCGAAACTCTAGCGGCAAGCTGACGGGTTTGGCGCGCCCGGGCATCGACAGGCGCACGCCGGGGCGAAACGAGGAGACCAATTTAATTTCAGGCTTTTTGCCATGCGTTGCTTCGGCGGCGTTTTTCACCAGATTCAAAAACACCTGCGTCAGCAAATCCTTATTGCCCTGCACCATCGGCAAGGAGGGGTCATAATCTTCGATGAAATTCACATGCGCGCCAAACCCGCTGCTGGCCAGCAAGCGCACTTGGCCAAGCACGGCATGGACGTTCACCCCATCTTCCATATTGGCGTGGGTCTCGGTGAATTGCTCAAATTGGTCGACCAGCCCCGCAATGCGGTCGGTCTCATTGCAAATCAACTGCGTCAGCTCGATGTTTTCGGGGCTGGCATCGCTTTGCAATAATTGCGCCGCGCCTTTGATGCCCGATAGCGGATTTTTAATCTCATGCGCCAACATGGCCGACATGGCCGACACCGAACGCGCCGCACCGCGATGCGTTAACTGGCGGTCCATATGCTGAGCAATCGAGCGCGGCTGCACCACCACAAGCGCTTGCCAATCGCCTTCCTGCGCTTGGATATCAGAGGGCGAGACATGCAAATCGACCATTCGGTCGCCGCTCGCCCCGCTTAACCCAATGGCTCCGCTGCCCCCGCTGGCGCCCGTTGCGCTGGGCGAGCCAAGGTCGATGCCATATTCGTTAAAACTCACCCGATGGTCTAAACAGCGCTCAATCAAACCAACTACGGGACTGCCAAAAGGCATCACCCGCTCGACATGTTGGCGGCGCAGAACCGACAGGCCAACGCCGAAAAATTCTTGCGCCGCGAAATTGGCATAGGTGACAAAACGGTTGGCGCCAATGGCCAAAACAGGTTGCGGCAAAGCATCGAGAATTTGCTTTTCTTCGGCTCCCAGACGCGCCTCGGTTTCTATGGGATTGGATAGAGCCATCAGGCAGCCACCTCTTGGGTTTGGGTTTCATACATTTTTTGCATGGCCGAAAGCACCACTTGGGGGTTATGCGAGCGGCAAATCTCGGCGCGCATTTGGCGTCCACCTTGCACGCCCAAATAGCTCTCGATAAAGCCAGCAATATGTTTGCGCCCCACGCGCACGCCCAAATAATCGCCGTAAAGCGCCAGACAAGCCGCATACCAATCGCGGAAAATCTGCCATTGAGCCTCGGCATCTGGCTCGGGTGCCCAAGTGCCATGGTCGAGAAATCCCTCGATTTGACCGAGCAACCAAGGTCGCCCAATCGCCGCGCGCCCCACCATCACGCCCGCCGCGCCCGAAGCCGCCAAGGCCGCTTTGGCCGTTTCGCCATCGATAATATCGCCATTGACGATAACCGGAATATCGACCGCCGAAACCGTCTCGGCAACGGCGTGCCAATTGGCTCGGCCTTTATAAAATTGGCACCGCGTGCGGCCATGCACGGTAATCATTTGCACGCCGAGCGCTTGCGCCATTAAAGCCAAATGCGGCGCGTTGAGACTATCCCCATCCCAGCCCAAGCGCATTTTCAAGGTCACCGGCTTGACGCTGCCCTCGCAAGTGGCGGCGATCAGGCTTTCGGCCAAATCCACATCGCGCATTAAGGCCGAGCCAGATAGCCCCCCCGTCACTTTGCGCGAGGGACAGCCCATATTGATATCGACGACATCGGCGCCCGCCTCGCAAGCCAGCCGCGCGCCCTCGCGCATCCAATGCGGGTCGCGCCCCGCCAATTGCAACATGAAGGGCGACAGCCCGGCTCCTTCCGCGCGCAACACCACATCGGGGCGCGCCTTTACCAGCTCTTCGCTGGCCACCATTTCCGATACCACTTGCGCCGCACTGACTTTGGCAACGCATTGGCGAAACGCCAAATCCGTCACCCCAGACATGGGCGCCAGAAACACGCGGCTGGTTAAAACCGTATCGCCAAGCTGAATGGTCATTATTTGGGCAATTCCTTGCAAAACTCGAACAATGCCTAAAATGCAGGCAGCCCGTGGAAATTGCAAGGAATTTCGTCGCTAAACCAAACGCATTAGTGTAGCGTCAGCCGATGAGTAATGTTTTAACCACCGCCGCGCTGATTGTTGCCGCCGGACGCGGGCATCGTGCGGGCGATGGCTTGCCCAAACAATACCGCGCTTTGCCAGAGGCAAATGGCGAAACCGTCCTTGCGGCAACTTTGCGCGCCTTCCTCTCCCATAAGGGAGTTCAGCACCTTTGCGTGGTGATACATCCAGATGATGTAAAGCTTTACAAAAATAGCCTTAAGCAATTGTCTTTCATCGATAATATAGATTATACATTTGGCGGCGAAACGCGCCAAGAGTCGGTTTTAAACGGCCTGCAAGCGCTTTCTAAACAAGCGCCAAAGCAAGTGCTTATCCATGATGGCGCGCGCCCCTTTGTCAGCGCCGAGCTAATAACGCGTTGCCTTACGGGGCTAGGCTCGGCAGCTGGTGCCATTCCCGCCCTTGAGGTTACCGACACGCTGAAACGCGCCGAACAAGGCACCATCACCGAAACCGTCTCGCGCGAAGACCTCTGGCGCGCGCAAACCCCGCAAGCGTTCCGCTTCGATGCGATTTTAGCCGCCCATGCCAGCGCCCCGAATTTGCCCGGCCTGACCGATGACGCCGCGATTGCCGAGCTGGCAGGCCTGCCTTTGGCCATTGTGGCGGGCGACGCGCGCAATATTAAGCTGACCCATGAAGCCGATTTTACCTCGCAAGCCCCAAACCTTCTGCCCCGCACGGGCTCTACATTGCTGCCCCGTACGGGCAGTGGATATGACGTTCACCGCTTGGGCGAGATAGGCAGCGCCGACACCATCCTGCTGGGCGGCGTGCCGATCGCCCATAACCAAGAGCTGATTGGCCATAGCGATGCCGATGTGGCGCTGCACGCGATTACCGATGCGCTGCTTGGCGCTTTGGCACAAGGCGATATTGGCGATCACTTCCCGCCTTCCGATGCCGCCCATAAAAACCGTCCATCGCGCGATTTTCTGGCGCATGCCGTGACGCTGGCGACACAAACCAAGGCGCAAATCACCCATATTGATTTGACGCTTATCTGCGAGCAACCGAAAATCGGGCCACACCGCGAGGCCATGCGTGCCAAAATTGCCCAGATGACTGGCCTCGATATCGCCAATGTCTCGGTAAAAGCCACCACCACCGAGGGGCTAGGCTTCACCGGTCGCGGCGAAGGCATTGCCGCGCAATCTATGGTCACCCTCCTTGTTCCTGCCCCCCAAACCCAAGGCGCCAGCCAATGACGTTTTTTCATAAACCGCCCGAGCCGCTCAAGCTCACCTCTCCGGCCACACTCATCGCGACATTTTTTGGCAGTGGCTTGCTGAAGCCTGCCTCTGGCACATGGGGGGCGCTGGCGGCGCTTTACCCGGGCTTTCTCATCGCGCAATATTTGGGTGGCCTCGGCCTCTTGCTGGCGGCGGGTATCGCCTATGGGCTTGGCCATTGGGCCAGCACGCAATGGATTTCGCATAGTGTCGAGCAAGACCCCTCGCCCATCGTCATCGACGAAGTCGTGGGCATATGGTTAACGCTCATCGCGATTGCGGCGCCGCTGAACAGCGACACGCTGACGATTGAAAATGCCGCGCTGGCTTTTGTGCTGTTTCGCTTTTTTGATATCGTCAAACCTTGGCCCATAAGCTGGGCCGACAGATCGCTTCGCGGCGCCAAAGGCGTTATGGTAGATGATGTTTTCGCAGGCGTCATGGCGGGTCTATTGCTGTTTGCTTTGCATTATAATTTTCATTAGGAGCCTCAAATGTTATTCGACAAAAACCTCACCGACAAAGCCGCCCAAGTGCTGAAAACCTGTGGCGAAAAACATATGCGGGTCGCCACGGCCGAAAGCTGCACGGGCGGGCTTATTTCGGCTTTGCTGACGGAAATTCCAGGCTCCTCCGTGGTTATTGGGCGCAGCTTTGTGACCTATTCGAACCGCGCCAAACATGAGATTTTAAACGTGCCGGCCGAGCTATTGCAGCGCCATGGCGCGGTTTCCGAGGAAGTCGTTCGCGCCATGGCGCAAAACACTTTTGATATGACCAGCGCCCATCTGACCATTGCCGTCTCGGGCGTGGCTGGCCCCGGCGGCGGCTCGGCCGAAAAGCCAGCGGGAACGGTTCATATGGCCACGGCGAACGAAAATGGCGTGCATCACATTCGCCAATCTTTCGGCGATATCGGCCGCACAGAAGTGCGTTTGGCCACGGTAGACGCCGCCATGGATATGCTGCTGGCTCAGCTGTAAGGCTATTTTTCGGTATAAATCTCGCGGGCGCGGTCCTCAAAAGCGGCCACAAAACGCTCGACCACTTTGCCCATCATCGGCTGCAACACGCGGCGCAAAAGCGGCACATTAAACTCGAATTGCAGCTCGAAATGCACCTCGCACCCGCCCTCTGGCTTGTCGACGAATTGCCATTGATTGAACAAATGCCGAAACGGGCCCTTGGCCTGTTTCACCGTCACGCTTAGGGGCGCATCCCCCATTTCGATGCGGCTGGTATAGGTCTCGCGCAAAAACTTATAGCCAATGGCCAAGTCGGCGGTCATTTGCGTGTCGGAGCGTTCGCGCACCCGCGCGGCCGTGCAGTAAGGAATAAATCCGTCATAGTTATCGACATCGCAAATCAGCTCAAACATTTGCTGCGCCGTGAACGGGCTTTGTCGCGTGAGCTTAATAGATTGCATATCAGCGCGTCTTGCCCTTCGCGCCTTGGCCTTTGGCTTCCTGCGCCAAACGCGCGGCTTTGAGTTTTTCAAAATCGGCATCCGCATGATGCGACGAGCGCGTCAACGGCGTGGCCGAGACCATCAAGAAACCCTTGGAATTGGCCAGCTTGCTATAGCCATCAAATTCATCGGGCGTAACAAACCGGTCGATGGGCGCATGTTTGCGGGTCGGCTGCAAATACTGGCCGATGGTGATGAAATCAATCTGCGCCGAGCGCATGTCATCCATCACTTGCATCACTTCCTCGCGCGCCTCGCCCAGCCCCACCATAATGCCTGACTTGGTAAAAATTTCCGGGTCGAGCTGTTTGACGCGCTGCAACAGATGGAGCGAATGGAAATAACGCGCGCCCGGGCGGATGGAGAGATAGAGGCGCGGCACGGTTTCCAAATTATGATTGAAGACATCTGGCTTGGCCGCCACCACAACTTCCAGCGCGCCGTCTTTGCGCAGAAAATCAGGGGTCAGAATTTCCACTGTTGTATGGGGCGAAGCGGCGCGAATGGCGTGGATTGTATCGGCAAAATGGCGCGCGCCGCCGTCATCGAGGTCATCGCGGTCGACGGAAGTAATGACGACATGGTTCAGCCCCAATTTGGCCACCGCATCACCCACGCGCGATGGCTCTTGGGTATCCAGCGCCAAAGGCACGCCCGTGCTGACATTGCAAAACGCACATGCGCGGGTGCAAATCTCGCCCAAAATCATAAAAGTCGCGTGTTTTTGCGACCAGCATTCGCCGATATTAGGACAGGCCGCCTCTTCGCAAACGGTGACCAGATTATGCTCTTTGACAATCGCCTTGGTCTCGGCATAGACGGGCGAGCCTGGCGCTTTGGCGCGAATCCATTTGGGTTTGCGCAAAATAGCCGTTTCCGGATTTTTGGCTTTTTCCGGATGGCGCGCTTTGGCAGGTTTTTTCGGATCACCCGAGAGATTATCAATCACCACAGTCATAGCTCTTATATAGGCCAATTGCCCGCCCAAGAACAGGCGCGAATGTAGCTCCTTTTTCGGCTATCAACGAAAAAATCGCGCGGGCGAAGCTTACTCGGGGGTCGTTAGGTTGAAGATTACCGTCTCATCGGCGCGCGTCAGCCCCAAAACATGGCGGGCGCGCTCGTCTAGATAATCGACATTTAGGCTTTCATTCGACAAACGATAGACTTGCATTTGCAGGGCGTTGTTTTCGGTTTCAAGCTGGCTCAATTCGGTGCGGCGTTCGGCCAAGTCTAGCTCTAGCTGCATCCAGCCCGTGAGACCGCGCTCGCCTTTGAGGGCTTGGCTCGACAGACCCACGACCATCAAAAGCAACATGGCGGGGAACAAAAGCTGGCGCAAACGGAACGGTTCTTGCCCGACGGTTTGGCTAGAAAGCCCAGAAGTTACAAAACGAATCATAAGGCACCGAATCATGATTTGATTCGTTGGGTCAAGCAGAAAGTGATTCGGTCGTTCTTTTTCAACGGGTTAGCAAGCTCCGCTTGTGCATCTGGCGAGGCAATGCTAGCGTTTTGCCATGATGCGCCTCTCCAAACTTATGCTCCCGATGATAGCTCTGCTGCTTTTGCAGCTCAGTTTGGTGCATGGCTTCCAGCATGATGCGAGCCATTTTGATAGCGCCCCCACACAAACCACCCATAGCGAAACCGATTGTTTGCTGGCCGATACCAGCCCCGTTTTGGCCTCAGCCGAACCGCTGGCGTTTCATGGGCTCCCTCGCCTTGCGACTTTGCGCAGCTTTGCCTCCCCGCAAGCCCGCCAAGTCAGATATCTTATCCCTCCAACGCGCGCGCCCCCTATCTCCCTCTGATTTTCATTTTATTGTAAAACTCAGAAGGAGGTTCTCATGAACCGCAAAATGCAAGTCACCGCTCTGCTCGGCGCAACCCTGCTCAGCCCATCGGCTTGGGCGCAAGACATCGATGAAGTCATTGTTTTAAGCTCGCCGTTTCAAAAGGCCGCCACGGACGTCATCTCCACAACTGAAATCCTCGACGCCGATGCGATTGCCGATCAGGTCAACAGCCCGATTGGCGATATCTTGTCTAAATTGCCAGGTGTCAGCAATGCTGGTTTCGGGCCCGCCGTTGGCCAACCGATTATTCGGGGGCTGGGCGGCTATCGTATTGACGTGCTGCAAAACGGCATGAGCGTTGGCGACATCGCCGCTTCGGGCGGCGACCATGCCAATGCGGTCAGTCTGTTTGACGCCAACCGCATTGAGGTTCTCAAGGGCCCCTCTGCACTGCGCTACGGCGCCTTTGCCGCAACCGGCGTGGTCAACACATTTAACCGCCACCTCGATGCCGATGCCGAGGATGGCTCAAATGTCTCGTTTGAATATGGCGAGAATGCCAGCGAGACCCTTTCCGCCTTCCACACACGCCAAGGCGGCTTTGCGCTGTCGGCTTTTTCGTATGATGCCGATGAGATTACCATCCCGACCCATGCGGAAAGTGACGCGATGATTGAGGAGGAAGGCGAAGACCATCCGGCTCATTCTGAAGGGGATGGCGAAAACACCGCGAGCGAAAGCAACGGCGTGTCGTTTTCCGGTCAATTCGGCGATGACCAAACCCATATCGCCATCGTGGTCTCTGTCTCCGAACGGGACTATGGCGTTCCGGGTGGGCATGCCCATGGCGACGATGACGGCGAGGCCGACAGCGAGCTTGTTACCATTTAAATGGAACAACAAACCTTACAGGCCATTGTCAACCACACCCCCGACTCGGGATTATTTGACAGCCTGCGCGCGGACATCAGCCTCTCTCAACTAGACCAAGATGAGTTAGAAAACGGCACGGTTCACACTCGCTTTGACCAAAGTGGTCTGCATATTCGAGGCGAAGCGGGCGCCACTCTAGACGGTTGGAAGGCGCTGTTTGGCATAGAGATGCGTGATTTCGAACTGAAGCTTCCCGAGGTTGGAGAGCATGAAGAAGGCGAAGAAGAAGAGCACTTCTATTTACCGAACACGCAACAGACCCAATATGGCTTGTTTGCTTTTGCCGAACGCGAAAACAACGGCTGGCTGAGCGAACTGGCCTTGCGTGCGGACAGCGTGGAACGCAGCTCGCGTCCCGCAGAACACCCAGATGAGAATGCCGAAAAATCTTTCGATATTGCCAATTTCTCGGGCGGGTTGGCCCGCAAGCTAGATGGCGATTGGCTCATCGGTGGCTCGCTGTCTTCCACCGAACGGGCGCCTTCCCAAGTTGAGTTATTTGCCGAAGGCGAGCATGTCGCGGCCGGTCGCTCCGAATATGGCGATGTGACTTTGGATACGGAAAGCTCTTTGTCCACCGAGTTTTACGTTCGCAAAACTTGGGACGCCAGCCAATTTCGGGTGGCCGTCTTCCAAAATGACTACAGCGACTTCATCTATTTGCGCCACGAAGACGACGGCATTGATGTCGATGGCGGCGGCATCAGCGATGCGGCCGACAGCGAGGACTGCACGGGCGAAACTTGCTTTGCCTATAGCCAAGCCGATACCGAGCTGACCGGTTATGAGATTGACTATCAAACGAGCCTCATGCTGGGCAATCGCTTGTGGGACGCCTCTACAAGCTACAGCTCGGTCACGGGCGAATTGAGCGATGGAGACAAGCTACCCTCCATTCCAGCCGATAAGATTGGCCTCAGCCTCGGCACGAGGTTTACTTCGGTTTTTGTGCAATTGGATGTCGAACACGTGCTGGACCAAAACGATGTGCCGGCCGCGGAGCCAGGCGAAGACCATTCGGTGCAGCTTAAAACCGATGGCTTCACCAGTGTCGATATCAAGGCCAGCTATCAGCCGCCACACTATGAGGGTCTGACCCTCACGGCGGCCGTTCGCAATGTAACGGACGAAGAAATCCGTCATCATGCCAGCCCGCTGAAGGATCAAATGCCGGAAGCCGGACAAGATATCCGCATCGGTGTGCGGTATAAATTCTAAATCACTGGCTTGCGCAAACGCTCTAAGCCCGATTAAACAAAAGGCCCCGTCTCACGATGGGGCCTTTTTATTTGCTACCGATGAGCTCGATTTATTTCAAAATCGACTTGCCCGGATAAACCGCCGTGTCGCCAAGCAATTCTTCGATGCGGATGAGCTGATTATATTTCGCCAACCGATCGGAGCGCGCCAAGGAGCCGGTTTTAATCTGGCCGCAATTGGTCGCCACAGCCAAATCGGCAATCGTGGCATCTTCGGTTTCGCCCGAGCGATGCGACATCACGGCCGTGAAAGACGCCTTATGCGCCATCTCAACGGCTTGCAGGGTTTCCGCCAAAGTGCCGATTTGATTGACTTTCACCAAAATGGAATTGGCAATGCCCTCGTCAATGCCGCGCGCTAGGCGGGTCGGATTGGTGACGAATAAATCATCGCCGACCAATTGCACTTTATCGCCAATCGCATCGGTCAGGGCTTTCCAGCCATCCCAATCGTTTTCGTCCATGCCGTCTTCAATGGAGGCAATCGGGAAGCGGCCACATAGGTCGGCCCAATAGGCAGCCATTTCGCCAGCGTCGAGCTTTTTGCCCTCGCCTGCCAAATGGTAAATCCCGTCTTCACAAAATTCCGTGGCCGCGGCATCGAGCGCCAAATGAATATCTTCGCCCGGCTTATACCCCGCCTTCTCAACCGCTTTCATCACATAGCCAAGGGCTGCATCGGTGGAAGCCAGATTGGGCGCAAAGCCGCCCTCGTCGCCCACGCCCGTGGCCAGACCATCTTCGATGAGCAGGCCTTTGAGCGTATGGAAAACTTCCGCGCCCATGCGCACAGCTTCTTTAATACTGGTCGCCGCGACAGGCATAATCATGAATTCTTGCACATCAATCGGGTTGTCGGCATGGGCGCCGCCATTGACGATGTTCATCATCGGCACGGGCAAAGTGCGCGCATTGGCGCCGCCAATATAGCGCCACAAAGGCGTGCCTTGGCTATCGGCGGCCGCTTTGGCCACCGCCATGGAAACGCCCAAAATAGCATTGGCGCCGAGGCGCGATTTGTTTTCCGTGCCGTCCAAAGTCAGCATAGCTTGGTCGATTTGCAAATGCTCGCTGGCGTCCAACCCGCAAAGCGCCGAGAAAATCTCGCCGTTTACCGCATCGACAGCCTTTAAAACGCCCTTGCCCATATAGCGAGATTTGTCGCCATCGCGCAGTTCCACCGCCTCATATTGTCCGGTCGAGGCGCCCGAAGGCACCGCAGCGCGGCCGAAACCGCCATCGTCGAGCAATACGTCGACTTCGACGGTTGGGTTGCCGCGGCTGTCGAGAATTTCGCGCGCGATAATGTCAAGAATGGCAGTCATGAGAGCCTCACAAGTAAGTATGGATTTGAGCTTGGTTTAGCGTAAATCCCCCCATCGTGCAAATCTGGCGTGCAAATCTGCAAGCCGCCCACTTGACGAAAGCAATAGAGTTCGGTCTAAGGTCAGGCATGAATGAGACATCTACAGCTTTGGTATTGTTTTCCGGTGGGCAAGATTCCACCGCTTGTCTGGCCTATGCGCTGGATAATTTCGCGCATGTGGAAACGCTGGGTTTCGACTACGGCCAAACCCATCGCATCGAGCTAGATTGCCGCGCCCGCTTGCGCCAAGAGATTGCCAAAATCAGCGATTGGGGCGCGCGCCTTGGCGACGACCATACGCTGGCCCTGCCCGCGCTGGCCGAAATTGGCGGCACGGCGCTGATTGCGTCTGGCAGCGATAGCGATGACATGAAGAAAATGAAGAACAATCTGCCCGCCACTTTTGTGCCAGGCCGCAATTTATTGTTTCTCACCTATGCCGCCGCGCTGGCCTATCGGCGCGGGCTGAATGTGCTGGTCGGTGGCATGTGCGAGACCGATTACTCGGGCTACCCCGATTGCCGCCGCGACACGCTGGATGCGCTGGAGGCCTCGCTCAACTTGGGAATGGAAACGCAAATCACCATCGACACGCCGCTCATGCACATCGACAAAGCCGAGACGTGGGAGATGGCCGCGCAATTGGGCGGCGCGGGCTTAGTGGAGCTGACCCTCGAACATAGCCATACGTGTTATCGCGGCGAGCGCGAGCAACGCCACGACTGGGGCTATGGCTGCAACGATTGCCCCGCGTGCGAATTACGCGCCGCCGGCTATGAAAAATGGAGCGCCACGCATGACCTATAGCGTGAAGGAAATGTTTTACACCCTGCAAGGCGAAGGCGCGCAAAGCGGCCGCTCTGCCGTGTTTTGCCGCTTCTCGGGCTGCAACCTTTGGTCGGGCTTAGAAAAAGATCGCGCCACCGCACAATGCACATTTTGCGATACAGATTTCGTCGGCACCGATGGCCAAAACGGCGGCAAGTTCGACAGTGCCGACACGCTAGCCGATGCCATTGCTGGCTTCTGGCCAGAAGACCCGCCCAGCGCCGATGCCTATATTGTGTTTACCGGCGGCGAACCATGCTTGCAATTAGACGCGCCCCTGCTGGCGGCCTTGGCCGCGCGCGGCTTTGAATGCGCCGTGGAAACCAATGGCACTTTGGAAGTGCCAGAAGGCGTCGATTGGATTTGTGTGAGCCCCAAGCCACAAACCGAGCTGAAACAAACCCGAGGCCATGAGTTAAAATTCGTTTACCCGCAAGACGAGCTGTCGCCCGACCAGTTTGCGGAACTGGATTTCGAGAACTTCTACCTTCAGCCGATGGACACGGGCGATGCAGAAACCAGTTGGCACAATGTGCAGGCCGCGATTGCCTATTGCCTGCAAAACCCGCAATGGCAGGTCAGCTTGCAGACGCATAAAATTGTCGGCCTCGACTAGAGCCCAATTGACCCGATTTGCTTAATCGGGCATAAGCGGGGCATGAAATTATCACGCGAATTCACTTTTGATGCTGCCCACAGCCTCGGCCATTATCCGGCTGGCCACGCCAATACGCGCGTGCATGGGCATAGCTTTCGCGCGCGCGTAACCGTCGAGGGTCTGCCCGACGCGCATGGGCAGATTGTCGATTTGGAAAAACTGGGCGCGCTGCTGCAAGACATGCACGAGCGCCTAGACCACCAAATGCTGAACGAAATTGACGGCCTAGAGCAGCCGACGCTGGAAAACCTATGCCTATGGATTTGGGGCGCCTTGCAAAGCCCGCTGCCGCAAATTTGCGCCGTCGAAGTGTTTCGCGATAGCCTCGGCCAATCTTGCCTTTATCAAGGGAGCCAACATGTCGACTAAAGGAAGCGATGCCACTGGCGCAACTATGCTAGGCCAACAAACCGGCCTGCCCAATAGCCCCGAAGAAGCGGTGCTAGAGCGCGTGCCGAACCCGCATGTGGATATTGATTATGTGGCGCGTTTTGCGGTGCCTGAGTTCACCTCGATTTGCCCTGTCACGGGTCAGCCAGATTTCGCGCATGTGGTTATCGACTATGTGCCAGACCAGCATTTGGTAGAGAGCAAAAGTTTCAAACTCTTCATGGGCAGCTTTCGCAACCATGGCGCGTTTCACGAAGATTGCACCATTATGGTGGCCAAACGGCTGATTGAATGCATGAAGCCAAAATGGCTGCGCATCGGTGGCTATTGGTATCCGCGCGGCGGCATTCCGATTGATGTGTTTTGGCAATCAAGCGAACCACCCGAGGGGTTATTTATCCCCGACCAAGGCGTGCCTCCGTATAGAGGCCGCTAACGAGAGGTGCAAAATGAAATATAAAAATTATGGCACTTTGGAACAAGTGGAAGAAGGCTATCTGCGCGACAATATCGAGCGGATTGACGAGTATGTTGCTTCTATTTTCGAACTCATGGCCGATGACGGCGACCTCAACGCGACGCTTAGCCAATTGCGCACCGTGGTAAAAGTGAAGGGCATGGGCGAAACGGCGGAGCTGATTGGCATGTCTCGGCAAGGCCTACAAAAAGACTGGCAACCCGACGATTAAAACGTTTAATAAAGTGCTTGGCACGCTCGGCTATCGGCTATCGGTGAAGGCCATTGCCGAGTAGCCCTATCGCGGTGGCCAGGTTTCTGCTATCGTTTTTTCGTAGTCCAGTGAACGAGACTACAGGAAACTAGAAAGTTCCGTCCAGAGCCGCAATTTGTTTTGCGTATGTGGCTTGAGTTAGCGCTCAAGCCTTTTTTAATGAATTGCTGTGAAAATGTTCACCTCGCCTACTTTAGGTCGGGGTGGCAACTAATTAAGGTTTCGGCTGAATAAGTTGCGGCCGCTCTTTGGACGGTCTTTCTAGCCCCCGACACCAAGGCAACTTGGTGTCGGCAAGCTAGGAAAGAAGAGCCAGATATGAGCCAGGATCAAAAAACTTTACTGTCGCCCTCGGCGTCCCAAAACATCCGCCATAACCTATGGGTTTACCGAACCTTCCAAAACCGAACCCGCAAACAATTAGCGCAAGGCAGCTTGCGGTCGGGCATTTTGCGCGCCTATGAATACGGCTTCCGCCCCGCAACGCCAGCCCATCTCACGCTCATCGCCGAGCGGTTGGAAGTCAGCGAAGACACCCTCACCGCGCCACCCAATTACGAGCTGGTACTAGACTGGCAAACGCGGCGCATCGTGGAATATTTTCGCGGGTTAAACAGCCATCAACGCCACGCGATTAAGCGTCTGATGATGCATATGTGAGAGCTAAATATCGCTCGGCATCGTTTCGGAAAATAGAAAGGCATAATCCGCGTGCTGGCGAATTTCGGGCGCGATGGGTTGCTCGTCGAGCTTTGTCACAATGGCGACACCGGACGCCCAATCGAGATAGCTCAACGCCACCCCATCCATGACCTCGAGCGCGGCGAGCAAAGCATCGACGCGCGGCTGATGGTTTTTCGGCCAATTATCTTGCGGCAATAAATCGTCGATAACATACAGCCCGTTCGGCGCCAGCGCGTTTAGGGCGGCATCCAAATGGCTAAATTTTCCAGGCCAAGCATCGGCGAAAATAAAGTCGAAACTATGAGGCTGGCAGGCTTTCAAAAAGCCTCCCGCATCGGCCACCTCAAACTGCACCCGCGCATCATTTATCGCTTGCGCCGCCACGGCCAAACAATCGGCATCGACATCGACGCTCACCAATTGCGCGCCCTCAGCCAGCGCCTCGGCCATAAACAAAGTAGAAAGCCCCGTGCCGGTTCCCAGCTCCAAAACCCGCTTGGCGCCGAGCCCCGCCACCAAAACAGCGCAAAAATTAGCCACCTGCAAATCGCAAGACGCAACAAACCCAAGCGCAGAACTGGCTTGCTCAATTTGGGTGATTTTAGGGGCTAGGGTTTTTGTGTAGTTCATTTTTGTTTTTCTTCGTCTTCCTTTAACTGCCACCAAAGCGAACCGGGTTTGTAGAGTTCCATTGAGTTATCGTTTCTCATAACACGCGTATTTACTTTGTTTCTTTTCACAAACTCATATGCCATCGATGCTTCAGCCTCAACTTGGTTTCCATCAAGACGAAGTTCAGGAGGGTTAGCAAAATCGAAGATAAAGCTATCATTCACAAATGTTTCGAAAGAACCATGCAACCAAATTTTTGCCCCGGACAAGTCCGAGTTTTTTAAATCAGCCTCGAACTGAGTTGGGTAAATTATCGATGCTTCTGCCAAATTTGCGCCACTAAAATTTGTGTTCTTATCCACGCTCGCATTATCGAAAAAAGCCCCTCTCAAATTAGCTGAATAAAAACTCGTATTCAGGCAGATAGTTTGCGAGAAATTAGCGCGGACAAGGTTTGCCATAATGAATTTAGCCCTATCAAGCTTGGCGCCTATGAAAATAGCATCTTCTAAATTGCACAATAAAAAAGTAGAAGAGGACAAATCGAGATTCGATAAATTAACGTTACGCAAATCTAGGCCAACGAAATCAATTCCAACTGATGATACATCGAATTCACCCACCTGTTTCCTTCGAGCTTTTACACTAATAATCTGTGTGAGCGCCATTATCGCGAGCCGAATATCGCGCCGATCTTCGGAAACCCCTCTTAAATAAGGCAAACCAAAGTTTTCGGTTAAGATTGGGTTACTTTTTTCCTCACCTGAGGAAGGCATCTTTGCTCGCGATACCAAGTACCCATGAATAACGTCAACGACCGTCTCTCTTTCTGTTGAGCCAACGGGTGTTTCACAAGCATAGTTTTTTAATAAAAGAATACCCGCACAACGAGCCTCATCACTTTCCCTATCGTTTAAGAACGATAGACCACTTTTTAATCTATCATTAAATAAGTTGGCCTCTGTTACCCTTAGTCGCCGCCCCGCCAAAATAAGAGCATACAATCCACCCACAGCCCCTAATGCCAACCCCAACGAACGTGTCGCCTCGCCGTCCCAAGGGGGAGGCTCATCATTTGTAGAAACACCATGACTCCAAAACCCTCGGGTTTCAGTAGCAAGCGCCGAAATCACAACAAGAATAAAAAGAAAAGCGATACCAAGCTCAGGATGATTTTTTAGATATTTTATTCCCTCGAATAAAACCTGTGGAAGCCGGAACTTGAGATACCAATCAATAACTTGCAAAAAAATTGCCGCGCAAAGAAGCCCGACCAAAGCCATCCCATTATTCAGCACAAGCCAATAAAACGTATCCGTAAAATCAAACATCCATCTTCTTCCTCGCGTCTCGTTTGCTGGACGCGTTTGGGTTTGAGGGTCTGTCTTGGCCGCCCTCTAGCCTAGTCTTCCTTTACCCTTTCGGGCCCGTCGCTTAGGCCACCGCCTCATGCACGGCTTTTAGCGTGGTCAACAAACCGCGCGCTTCGTCTAGTGCGAGGCAGCTTGGCGCATCGCATAAGGCGGCGTCTGGGTCTGGGTGGAACTCTAAGAAGACGCCGTTGGCGCCCGCCGCAATCGCTGATTTGGCCAATACAGAAACCCCTTCGCGACGACCGCCCGTCGAGGCGCCTGCCGTGCGCGGATCGGCACCGGGCAATTGCACCGCGTGGGTGGCGTCCATCGTTACCGGCACGCCCAGCTTTTTCATTTCCGGAATGCCCAACATGTCGACGACCAAATTATTATAGCCAAAGCTGGTGCCTCTATCGCACAGAATAAGCTGAATATCGGGCGCCGCTTCGCGGGTTTTTGAAATAATATTGGCGCAATCCCATGGCGCTAAAAACTGCGCCTTTTTGGCGTGCAACCAGCCGCCTTGCGCAGCCACCGCTTTGGCCGTGGCGACCACCAAATCGGTTTGGCGAACCAAAAACGCTGGCAGCTGAACCACTTCGGCCACGGCCGCAACCGCCTCGGCTTGGCTTTCTTCATGCAAATCTGTCACCACGGGCACGCCGTGTTTGGCTTTCACCGCTTCCAACATCGGCAGGCCTGCTGCCATGCCGGGGCCGCGATAGGAGGTGATGGACGAGCGATTGGCTTTGTCCCAACTGGCCTTGAAAATAAACGGCAAATCTAAATCGGCGCAGACCGCTTTCAGCTCAGCGCACACTTCCATCGCCAGACCTTCGTCTTCCAGCACGTTAAGGCCAGCCATGACGACCATCTTCTCGCCGTCCCCAATTTTCAGGTCATAGTCTTTTAGGGTCAAAACGCTCATGATGTTTTCCAATGCTAATTAAACTAAACGACTTTGCGACTTTTATACGAGGCGACTTTGCGCCAGTGCAGCTTCCACAAAAGACGCGAAAAGCGGATGCGGCGCGAACGGGCGCGACTTCAACTCGGGGTGAAACTGCACGCCAATATACCAAGGGTGCGCCGGAATTTCGACAATCTCGGGCAGCACGCCATCGGGCGACACGCCAGAGAAAACCAGCCCCTGCCCTTCCAGCATTTCGCGGTAATCCATATTCACTTCATAGCGATGGCGATGGCGCTCGGAGATGACACGCGTGCCATAAATCTCTTCCACCCGACTGCCCTCTTTCAGGTAAGCCTCAAACGCGCCAAGGCGCATGGTGCCGCCCAAATCGCCGTCTTGACGACGCCGTTCCATCACTTCGCCAGACGCCCATTCGGTCATCAGACCCACCAAATTGGTGCCGGTTAGGCCGAACTCGCTGGACGTGGCATCGCGGATGCCGGCCATGTTGCGCGCCGCTTCCAGCACCGCCATTTGCATGCCGAAGCAAATGCCAAAATACGGCACATCGCGGGTGCGGGCAAAATTGGCCGCCGCGATTTTGCCTTCGGCGCCGCGCTCGCCAAAGCCGCCCGGCACGAGGATGCCATTTACTTTTTCCAAATAAGACGCCGCGTCTTCGCGCTCAAACACTTGCGCGTCGAGCCACTCGATGTTGACCGCCACATTATTGGCAATGCCGCCATGTTGCAGGCTTTCAATCAGCGATTTATAGGCCTCTTTCAGCTCGGTATATTTGCCCACCACGGCGATGGTCACTTCGCCTTCTGGCTCGCGCACGGCCGTCATCACTTCGTCCCAAACGCTTAAATCGGGCGGCGGCGCATCTTGCATACCAAAGGCGGCCAGCACTTCCACGTCCAGCCCCTCGGCGTGATAGGAATGCGGCACGGCGTAAATATTATCGACATCGCGCGCTTCAATCACGGCGCTTTCTGGCACATTGCAAAACAGCGCAATCTTGCGTTTTTCGCCTTCGGGAATCGGGCGATCGCAACGGCACAGCAAAATATCGGGCTGAATGCCGATGGAGCGCAGCTCTTTCACGGAGTGCTGTGTCGGCTTGGTTTTCATCTCGCCCGCAGCGGGAATATACGGCAGCAAAGTCAGGTGAACGAAAATCGATTGTTGGCGCGATAGGTCATTGCTGAGCTGGCGGATGGCCTCGAAATACGGCAGGCCTTCGATATCGCCCACGGTGCCGCCAATCTCGCACAAGACGAAATCCACGTCATCGACATCGGTCTGAATGAAGTTTTTAATCGCGTCCGTCACATGCGGAATCACCTGCACGGTGCCGCCGAGATAGTCGCCACGGCGTTCTTTGGCCAGAATATCGCGGTAGATTTGCCCCGTGGTGACATTGTCGCCGCGCGAGGCGGGAACGCCTGTGAAGCGCTCATAGTGACCCAAATCGAGGTCAGTTTCGGCGCCATCATCGGTGACGTAAACTTCGCCGTGCTGATAGGGCGACATCGTGCCGGGGTCGACGTTCAAATAGGGGTCGAGTTTTCGCAACCGGACTTTATAGCCGCGTGCTTGCAATAAAGCGCCAATCGCTGCGGAGGCCAAGCCTTTGCCAAGAGAGGAAACCACACCACCAGTAATAAAAATATATCGTGCCATGGGATTTGAAATTATATAGCGGAATCGATTCGCGCTAGCGCAATCTGAGTCGAGCGCGCCGAATCACCTAGTTGTTCACAGCTTGTGTGAAATTTGGATTACTCGGGGGTCGGAAGCGAGCTTGGCGGCAAAATCGGCGCGGGCGCCAAAGTGCCAACGCCAGGCAAATTGCCTTCTTGCTCGGTCACGCCATCGAGAACCGACGAGCGGTTTTCCATCGTGCCAAGCACGGTGAGGCTGATGGAGGTAAGGAAAAACATGCCTGCCAAAATGCCGGTTGCGCGGGTCATCACGCTGCCGAGGCCACGCGCGGACATCATGCCATCGCCAGCGCCGCCGCCAATACCAAGGGCGCCGCCCTCAGAACGTTGCAACAATACCAGCACAATCATCGCCACTGCGATCATCAAATGCACAACCAGAAGAATGGTGGTCATGGACGTCTCCTAAAGCCTGTCCGAAAATCAATAGCAGCGATATAGCGCGTTTGCGGGGGAATAGCAATCGGGGGCTTTGGTCTCAGTCGAATCTTCTATGCGTGAATTTCAACGGAAGGATTTCGTTCTAAAGTTTTTACTGGATCTGCGCTGAAACTGCTCAAAGCGCTTTAATTAAGCGTAAGCCTTAACAATCCCGCCGAAATCTTTCGCGGTCAGGCTCGCGCCGCCGACCAGCGCGCCGTTGACATTTGGCACCGCCATTAACTCCGCCGCATTGGCAGGCTTCACCGAACCGCCATAGAGAATGCGCATTTTCGCGCCCTCGTCGCCAAAGCGGCGCACCAAGGCTTTGCGAAGCGCCGTGTGGACTTCTTCCACTTGCGCCACCGTGGGCGTCAGCCCCGAGCCGATGGCCCAGACGGGTTCATAAGCAATCACCGTGTTTTTGGCCGTGCAGCCATCCATCAGCGAGCCGCGCAATTGCGCTTTCACGACTTTTAACGTGTCGCCGCTTTTGCGCTGCTTCAGGCTTTCGCCCACGCACATAATCGCCAGCAGACCCGCGCCATGGGCGGCGGCGACTTTGGCTTTTACTTGTTTGTCGGTTTCCAAATGATCGGCGCGGCGTTCCGAGTGACCCAGAATTACCGCGCTCGCGCCGGCATCCTTCAGCATGGTGGCCGAGACATCGCCCGTATGCGCGCCGCTGCTGGCGGCATGGCAATCTTGCCCGCCCAAGGCCACGCCTTTGGCTTTCAGGGCTTTCATCGGCGCCAATAAAGTGGCTGGCGGGCAAATCATCACCTCGCATTTGGCTTTACTCTTGGCGAATGCACTCGCCAGTTTTTTCACTTCGCCGAGGCTGGCCTTCGTGCCGTTCATTTTCCAATTTCCCGCAACCAGAGGTTTGGGGGCTTTGAGGGTGGATTTTTTAGGCGCGGCCATGGCGGGTCTCCATTTGGGGTTTATATAGGCTCCTTATTTAGCTGCTTCGCCACGCTTTGTCATCTTTCCCGCTTGGCGGCTGGTTTTTGCCTCTATTTCGCCGCTACTGCGCTTGCGAGATTGGCAGTGCCGCTCTATGATGGCTGCAATTCCATCAGGCGCGTGGGGTGTCGAACCCCTCGCCTATCTAGAAAGAGACACTTCATGCTCCATTTTATGCGCTCCAAGATTAGCGGTGTGCTTGGTATTCTGCTTATCGCTTTGCTGGTTTTTGCTTTTGGTCTATGGGGCATCGCCGATACGTTCACCGGATTTTCTAACGAGGAAATCGCGCAAGTTGGCGACCAGAAAATTGAACGCCAAGAATATCAATTGCGCTTTTTGCAGCGCACACAAAGCTTGTCGCAACAATTAGGCACCACTTTGTCGCCAGCCATGGCGCGCAATCTTGGCATTGAAACCCAAGTGCTGAACAATATGCTGGGCAGCGCAGCCCTGCGCGAAGCGGCCGAAGAGCTTGGCCTTGGCCGCAGCGATGCCGCCATCGCCGAAGCCATTGTCGCCGACCCAAGTTTTGCTGGCGCCAACGGCACATTCGACGAGCCAACCTTCCGCTCGGTTTTGCAGCAAAATGGCTTGAGCGAAAAACTTTTCGTCGAAGACCAACGCCGCTTCCACATGCTAGAGCAGCTAAGCTCGGCGACCCTAGACACGGCGCTTGTGCCAAAAGCGCTGACCGAAAAACTCTATAAACATTTCCTCGAACGCCGCATCGCCAAATATCTCATTCTCACCCTCAAAGAGACCGACGACATCGGCGACCCGACCGACGAAGAATTGGAAACCTTCTTCAGCCAAACCAAATTGCGGTTCGCCGAACCTGAAAAACGCTCCGGCCAAGCCTTGGTCGTTTCGCCAGCGCGTTTCGCCGAACTTATCTCCATCGACGCCGCCACTTTGCAAGAAGAATATGAAGCCTCACTGGACGAATATTCCATCGCCGAAACCCGCGCCATCGACCAATTGGTAGTCAGCGAAGACGAAGAAGTGGCCAAGGTGAAAGCCCTTTTGGCGGAAAACGCGAGCTTCGCCAAAATCGTTTTGGCGGTCGACCAGACGCTGAGCAATACCGACCTCGGCACCGTGGAGCGCGAAGATTTGATTAGCGCCGACTTGGCCGAAAAAGCTTTCGCCATGGCAAAAGGCGAGATTAGCGATGTGATTGAAGGCCCGCTTGGCTATGTGGTTTTGCGCGTGCGCGACATCACGCCCGGCACCACCAAGCCGATAGAAGAAGTAGCTGAGCTGCTGCGCAATCGCATTATCTACGACCGCGCTTTGGACGACATGTTGGCCTTCTCGGAAACCGTAGAAGACGAGCTGGCCAGTGGGGAGACACTGGAAAGCGTTGGGCAACGTTTCGACCTCAACGTGATTGAAATCAAAAACATCAACGCCGATGGCGAGAACGCCAAGGGTCGAAAAATGGCGCTTCTGTCGCGCTATGACAATATTGCCCCATCGCTTTTCGAGACCGCCGTGGGCGAAGAAACCCCGATGATTGAAATGGACGATGGCACTTATGTCTGGTTGCGCCTGACCTCCATCACGCCAAGCGAAGTGCCGCCTTTGGCCGATATTCGCAAAACCGTGAGCGAGCAATGGGATGTCGCCGAGCGCACGAAATTGCTGGAAGCCATGGCCGAACATATGGTCAAGCAAGGCAATGAGACAGGCAGCTTTAAATCGGTCGCCGCAAGCTTTAAGCGCGAGCCTTTGGTTTCCGAACCGATGACCCGCCAAGTCAGCAATGACACGTTTTCCGATGAAGCCGTGAAGCAATTATTTGCCGTTCCCAATGGCAAATTCGCTTGGGCCAATGTCGGCTTTGGCGGCGAGATTTTGGTTATGCAAGTCGAGGATGTCATCGCCGCAGATGTGCGCGATGGCGAAGCCAAAGACCTGATTTTCGATGGCGAGAAACGCAAATATCACCTCGACCTGACCAATCAATTCGTCCGCAGTTTGCAAGGCCATTTCGGCTTGAGCGTCAACCAAGCCAACCTAGAGCGAGCGACCAGCGAATTGGTCACACGATGAGCCACCCAAAATGAACCAACCCACGCCCGACCGCGATAGTTTTATAACTGCCTATCAGGCGGGCGAGCCTCAGCTTGTCTGGTCGCAATTGATCGGTGATTTGGAAACGCCGGTGGCGGCGTTTTTGAAACTCACGCATGGCGAGCCGTTTTCGTTTTTGCTTGAGAGCGTGCAGGATGGTGATATTCGTGGCCGCTATTCGATGATTGGCTTGGCGCCCGATTTGCTGTTTCGCGTGTCCGATGGGCAGCCCGAAATCAATCCAAAGGCGCTCGACGACCTCGACACATTCACCCCCATGCAAGGCGAACCGCTGGATGCTTTGCGCGAAATCTTTGCCCAATCGCGCCTCGATATTCCCGAAACTTTGGCGCCTATGTCGGCGGGTGTGTTTGGCTATATGGCCTACGATATGGTGCGCCATATGGAAAACCTGCCCAATGATAATCCTGACGTTATGCACGTGCCGGATTGCCTATTCATGCGCCCCACAATGATGGCCGTGTTCGATAGCGTCACCGATATGATTCGTCTGGTAACGCCTGTGCGCCCCGATGGGCAAAGCGCCGAGGCGGCTTATGACGCTGCGCTGGCGCGGTTAGACGAGGCCAAAGAGCGCCTCTATAGCGCCTTGCCCGAAGCCGCCCTGGCCGTGCCGAACGCTTTCACCCCGCCCAGCTCCAACATGAGCCAGCAGACGTATTACGAGCAAGTCGATAAAGCCAAAGCCTATATTGAGGCCGGCGATGTGTTTCAGGTGGTGCTTAGCCAGCGCTTCCATATTGATTTTGACTTGCCGCCGTTTGACCTTTACCGCGCTTTGCGCCGCGTCAATCCATCGCCCTATTTATTCTATTTAAACTTGCGCGATTTCGCCGTTGTCGGCTCCAGCCCCGAAGTGCTTGTTGGTGTCAAAGGTCGTGAAGTCAACATTCGCCCGATCGCTGGCACGCGAAAACGCGGCGCCAATTTGGCCGAAGATAGCGCCATTAGCGCCGACCTCTTGAGCGATGAAAAAGAGCGCGCCGAACATTTAATGCTGCTCGATTTAGGGCGCAATGATGTCGGGCGCGTGTCGGAAATTGGCAGCGTGAAAGTGAACACGTCTTTTGGCTTGCAAAAAACCTCACACCTCATTCACATTGTCTCAGATGTCACGGGCACTTTGCGCCAAGACCTCGATGAGATTGATGCGCTGGTGGCGGGCTTTCCGGCCGGTACGGTTTCGGGCGCGCCGAAAATTCGCGCCATGGAAATCATCGACGAATTGGAACCCGAACGGCGCGGCATTTATGCTGGCTGCGTTGGCTATTTCTCGGCCAATGGCGATATGGATACCTGTATTGCCTTGCGCACCGCCGTGGTAAAAGATGGCAAGCTATACGCCCAAGCGGGTGGCGGCGTGGTCTATGACAGCACGCCAGAATATGAATACGAAGAGACGGTCAACAAAGCCGCCGCCCTGTTTCGCGCCGCCGAAGTGGCCTTGGACTTGGCAAACCAAAGAAAGAACAGGTCTTAATGCTCACGCTGATTGATAATTACGACAGTTTTACGTTCAACCTCGTGCAGTTTCTTGGCGAGCTGGGACATGATTGCAATGTGGTGCGCAATGATAAAGCCACGCCCGAAGAGATTTTTGCCAGCAAGCCCGAAGGCATTGTTATTTCGCCGGGCCCTTGCGACCCCGATAAGGCGGGCATTTGCCTCGAGCTGGTTAAAACCGCGCCTGCCGATTTGCCCATTTTTGGCGTCTGCTTGGGGCATCAGTGCATCGGCCAAGCTTTTGGTGCCAAAGTGGTGCGCGCCGATAAAATTATGCACGGCAAGCTGAGCGATATTCAGCACACGGGCAAAGGCCTGTTTGAAGCTCTGCCGCAGCCGCTCACGGTGACGCGATATCACTCGCTGATGATTGCCCCCGATAGCGTGCCAGAGTGCCTCGATGTCATGGCGCAAACCGACGATGGCGTCATCATGGCGGTGCAGCATAAAACCCGTCCGGTTTACGGCCTGCAATTTCACCCCGAGAGCATTGCCTCCGTGGGCGGCCATAAAATGATGGCCAAGTTTTTGCGCGTCGCTGGGCTGGATGTCGAAGACGCCCGCATCCCCCAAGACGCGGCTTTAAAAGTTTAAAAGAGTTAAGAGGAATTTCAAATGGATGCGCTAAAACCGACCCTAGCGATTTTGCAAAGCGGACGCCCGCTGACCGCCAGCGAAGCCAGCACCGCCTTTGAGGTTATTTTAAGCGGCGAGGCCAGCCCCGCCCAAATCGGATCTTTCGTTACCGCCCTTCGGGTGCGCGGCGAAACCATCGACGAGATTGCGGCGGGCGTCTCGGTGATGCGCGCCAATGCCATGAAAGTGAAAACCCCAACCCATGTGCTAGACACCTGCGGCACGGGCGGCGACGGCAGCGGCTCGCATAATATCTCGACCGCCGTGGCCATCGTGGCCGCCGCTTGTGGCGCCTATGTCGCCAAACATGGCACGCTGGCGCAAAGCTCGAAATCGGGCTCCTCGGATGTCTTGCAAGCTTTGGGCGTCGAGCTGAACCTCACGGCAACTGCCTTGGAGCAATGTATCAATGAGGTCGGCATCGGCTTTTTATTCGCGCCCAATCATCATGCCGCCATGCGCCACGTGGCGCCCATTCGCAAAGAATTGGGATTTCGCACGATTTTCAATTTGCTCGGCCCCCTGTCCAATCCGGCGGGTGCCAATCGCCAATTGCTTGGCGTGTTCGACAAGCAATGGGTCGAGCCGCTGGCGCATGTGTTGAAGAAACTTGGCTCGGAACGCGCTTGGGTCGTGCATGGATCGGATGGCATGGATGAGCTGACCACCACCGGCCCCAGCACGGTGGCGAGCCTGCGCAAAGGCGAAATCAACGTGTTTGAAGTGACCCCCGAAGACGCCGGCCTTGCGCGCGCCAAACCCGAAGATTTGGTCGGCGGCGCGCCAGACGAGAATGCGGCGGCCATGACCGCCCTGCTCGAAGGCGAGATGGGGGCGTATCGCGATATCGTATTGCTCAACACCGCCGCCGCTTTGGTGGTCTGTCATAAGGCCGAGACTTTGAAAGAAGGCGTCGAGATGGCGGCACTCGCCATTGACGATGGCGGCGCGCGCGCTGTGCTGGCCAATCTGGTGGCCACCTCGCAAAAGCTGGCGAGCTAAGCGATGGCATCTCCCGCAACCGATATTCTGGCGCATATCACCGCCTATAAGTTGGAAGAAATCGCCGCGGCCAAAGCCGCGCGTCCGCTGGCGCAAGTGATGCAAGACGTAACCGCTTTGCACGACACAGGCGACCGCCCTCGCGGCTTCCTCGATGCGTTGAAAGCCAAAGCGGCGCAAAAAAAGCCTGCGCTGATTGCCGAAATCAAAAAAGCCAGCCCGTCGAAAGGCCTCATTCGGGCTGACTTTAACCCGCCCATCCTCGCGCAATCCTATGCGCAAGGCGGCGCGGCGTGTCTTTCCGTTCTCACCGATGCCCCAAGTTTTCAAGGCGCGCCCGAATATCTCGTGGCGGCGCGCGCGGCTTGTGCGCTTCCGGTTTTGCGCAAAGATTTTCTGTATGACCCCTATCAAGTGGCAGAGGCCAGAAGCTGGGGCGCCGATGCCATCCTGATTATTCTAGCTTCCACCAGCGATGCGCAAGCCAGCGAGCTTTACGAAGCGGCCACGCAATTTGGCATGGATGCCCTGTTTGAAGTGCATGACGCGCCAGAGATGCAGCGCGCCTTGGCCTTAAAGCCGAAGCTCTTGGGCGTCAACAATCGCAATTTGCGCAGCTTTGAAACCCGTCTCGACACCACGCGCGAGCTGATGGCGCAAGTGCCAGACGATGTGTTTCTGGTCAGCGAAAGCGGCATTGCCACGGGCGCCGATGTGCGCGGGTTGATGGACGATGGCATTCCGGCGTTTTTGGTCGGCGAGAGCTTGATGCGACAAGAAGATATTGTCGAAGCCACGCGGAAATTGACCGAATCATAAATATTTGAAAACAAGCCACTTGCACCCAAATGCGAATAAAAGTAGAACAAAAGAGTTAGTGATTCGTTCTTCTTTGGGGGCCCTCTATGCTTACGAAAAAACAATATGAACTTTTGTTGTTTATCAATGAACGTTTAAAAGAGACGGGCGTATCCCCTAGTTTTGACGAAATGAAAGAGGCTTTGAACCTGCGTTCCAAGTCTGGCATTCACCGCCTCATCACCGCTTTAGAAGAGCGTGGTTTCATCAAACGTTTGGCTCACCGCGCCCGAGCGCTCGAAGTGGTGAAACTTCCCGATACAATGTCGGCCAGTCTGGCCAGCCCCTCGCGCGCCAGTGCGCCGCCTGTTGCCGCCAATGACGACCGCTCGATGTCGATATCTGTGATGGGTCGCATTGCGGCCGGCACGCCCATTGAGGCACTGCAAGAGGAAGTGAATCAAATCTCTGTTCCGATGGAAATGCTCCGCTCAGGAGAACATTATGCGCTCGAAGTGCATGGTGATTCGATGATTGAAGCTGGCATTCTGGATGGCGACACGGCCATTATTCAAAATGGCGCGACTGCCGATAATGGCGAGATTGTCGTCGCTTTGGTCGAAGGCCATGAAGCGACTTTGAAGCGCTTGCGCCGCAAAGGCGAAATGATTGCTTTGGAAGCGGCCAACCAAGCCTATGAAACCCGCATCTTCCGCGCTGACCAAGTGCGCGTGCAAGGGCGTCTGGTTGGGCTTATTCGCAAATATTAGGGGCTAGATTATTGCTCCCAAAGGCGGCTTCGAGCCGCCTTTTTTTATGGATAATTTTCGGCTATTGCTGACGATTTGCAGCGGCACATTGGCATGCAGCACGGATTTATCGAGCAGCAAAGCCTCACACGGATAATCTTTGGCCGATAAAAACGGCAGGATAACCAAATCGGTTTGCTGGCACGCAATCGCGAGGCGTTTTGGATGTGTGAGATAGGCAATCGTCATTCGGTCTTTCGAAATCAAGCCGCAACCTGCCTCACACGAGCTACCATCGCCCAATGCCTTTACCTGCGTGCCGTGAAATTGCGCAATGCGTCCGAGCTGATAGCCATGTTTATTTTGGCGCATCAGCAGCAAGCCGCCTTCCCGCTTTTGCGCGACAATCACATCATTGCCATATAGATCCGCGATTGGCCGAGCGCCAGACCCGATAAAGAAAACCCCAAGCACAATCGGCACAAGCCCCAACCAACGCGCCCGTTTTGGCACCAAACATAGGATCAAAAAACCCACTGCCGACACGGGAAGAACCCATGCCGGGCTGGCCCCCGGTTTGACCAAAGCACCCGGCAAATTTGTGATGAAACTGGCGATGGATAAAACCCGCTCCAGACCAAATTGCATCACCGCCAAAACCCCGGATTCCAATCCTGCCGCCACGGCCAGCAGCGACAGCGGCGTCATCGGCATAATCAGTGTGGTGAATAAAGGCATGGCCAGCAGATTGGCGGGCAATCCATAGGTGCCGATTTGATAAAAATGGAGAAGCGCCAAATAGCCCGTCACCGACCCCGCGATGAGACTGGTCAGCGCCAGCCCCGAACCATAGCGCCACCCCAAGCGCAAGATGCGTGTGGCGGGCGCCATTTCCTCAATACGAAGATGCAACCGGTCGCGACGCTGCCAGACTTCATAGACCGCCACCAAGGCCATGACGGCCGCAAAGCTCATTTGAAACCCGACCTGCATCACGGCATGGGGACGCCACAGCAAAACCAGTGCCGCCGCCCAAAGCACATTGCGCATGGTGACGGCGGGTCGGTCGAGCAATATGGCGAGAAAGAAAATCGCCAACATAATATAGGCGCGCTGCGTGGCAACGCTGGCGCCCGATAAGGCGAGATAGGCGGTGGCCGCCAAAAGCGCCACTATGGCGCAAGGTTTTCGCACGTCACGGCGCAACACGAGGCCGGGCCAAAGCGCCGCCAGCAAGCGCAATAAGGCATAAATCGAGCCTGCAAATAGCGCCATATGCAGGCCAGAAATCGCCAACATATGCGCCAATCCGCTATGGCGAAACGCCTCGCGGGTCGGCTTGGAAATCATCCCCCGCACCCCCGTCACCAAAGCGGCCGCAATGGGGCCAGAGGCTGGCGACATCGAGCTGCGATAATGCGCCGCCAGCGACAAACGAAGCCGCGCCAAATGATGCGCCAGTCCAATTTTGCGCGAGCAATCGACGCTTTGCACCTCGCGCACAAAGCCGCGCCCTCGCTGGCCGCCAAACCAAGCCGAGGCGCGCGGGTCATAGCCGTCGACAACCGTCGGCAAAGCCAAAGGCTCTAGCGCCACTTGCAATTTCGCCTGACACCCTGGCAATAACGTTTCGGCCAAACCTTGGCTGCCATAGAGGCGTAAACCTAACGGACGTCTGAGATAATCCGTATAGACAATATCCACTCGGCTGCCGCGCGGCGTCGGCTCCGACCAATCAACGACCGCGTCCAACACTCGCGGCTCGCTTTGGGTCGCGCCTGGTTGCCAAGTCTCGCTGGCGGCAATATAAATCTGCCCCGTCGAATAATCCTGCCAATGGGTATAGGTCTGCGCCCAGCCAAAGCCAAAAGCGAAAGCCAGCAAAACCAAGCCGACACGGCGCACGCGTGGCCGATGGCTTTGGTCGCCGAGTTGCAAAACGATCAAACTCAGCGTGCCAATGGCGGTGGTGACGCCAATCGGTGGCTCGCTCGGCCAGCCGAAAAACACCGCCATAGCGGCCGTAAAACTGACGATAAGCATCGAAAAATGGTGTTGGCGCATGCGAGGCTCTAGGGTGTAAAGTGAAATTGTGCTATGAGCATAGCGCAATAGTGAAACAGTCTGCGCTTGGCCGCCACCGACCAAGACGTGCATTAAATTAACAACACACGTAAAAGGCGAAGCCCTAATCTTTGCCCGTTCCAAAAGGAAACCCGTCCCATGAGCGAGCCTCAAAAAGTCATCACCCGCTTTGCCCCCTCCCCGACGGGTTTTTTGCACATTGGCGGCGCCCGTACGGCTTTATTCAACTGGGCTTTTGCGCGCCATCACGGCGGCACGTTTTTGCTCCGCATCGAAGACACAGACCGCGCGCGCTCGACCCAAGAAGCCATTGACGCGATTTTGGATGGCATGAATTGGCTCGGCTTAGACGCCGATGAAGCGCCAAGCTTTCAGCACGCCCAAGCGGCGCGCCATGTAGAAGTGGCGCACCAGCTCTTGGCCGCCGGACAGGCCTATAAATGTTTCTGCACGGCCGAGGAAGTGGAAGCCATGCGCGAAGCCGCCCGCCAAGCCGGCGACCCGTTGCGCTATGACGGCACTTGGCGCGACCGTGACCCCGCCGAAGCCCCCGCCGAGGCGCCCTTTGTTATCCGCTTTAAGGCGCCACAATCGGGCGAGACGATATTGCAAGACGCCATTCAGGGCGAGGTGACTTTTGCCAATGCGCAATTCGATGACTTGATTTTGCTGCGCTCGGATGGCTCGCCGACCTATATGTTATCCGTCGTGGTGGACGATTACGACATGGGCGTGACCCATGTTATTCGTGGCGATGACCATTTGACCAATGCTGGGCGCCAAGCGCAAATCTACGCCGCGCTCGATTGGCCGCTGCCGATTTTCGCGCATATGTCGCTCATTCACGGAGCCGATGGCGCCAAATTATCCAAACGCCACGGCGCTTTGGGCGTCGATGCCTATCGCGATATGGGCTATCTGCCCGAGGCCATGCGCAATTATCTGGCGCGCCTCGGCTGGAGCCATGGCGATGAAGAAGTTTTCTCAACCGCGCAATTGGTCGATTGGTTCTCGCTCGACGCCGTGGGCAAAGCCCCCGCGCGGTTTGATATGGAGAAGCTAGATTACGTCAACGCGCAGCATTTAAACCAAGCCGATGACGCCGATTTAACCGCCCTCACCCTCGCCCTCGACCCCGAGTTGACGCCTTTCACGGCGCAAGTTGAGGCCGCCATGGGGTTATTGAAAGAGCGCGCCTCTCGCTTGGGCGATTTGGTCGCGGATGCGGCGTTTTTAAAAGCCGCACGCCCGATTGGCGTGGATGAAAAGCTGGCCAAACACTTAAATGAGGCCAATTTGGCGCATTTAGCGACCCTGCACGATGCCTTGCAAGGGCTTGAAACTTGGGCGAGCGAGCCGATTGAGGCCTGTATAAAGGCCTATATGGACGCCCACGAACTGAAAATGGGCAAATTAGCCCCTGCGTTTCGGGCTGCCTTGGTGGGAAACAGCCAATCTCCGGGGATTTTCGACGTCTTATCCCTTTTGGGACGAGACGAGGCTTTGCGCCGATTAAAAGATAAAATTGGCTAAAAACGACGATTTTTTAGGGCAAAGCTGGCGGTAAGCCAAGTTTTGTGCTAGAAGGTGCCAAACCAAAATACCCATAAACGACAAACAGGAGACTGCTATGAGCGGATCGGATAACGCAAAACTTTCAAGCCTAGGTACGGATTACGATTTCGGCATCCACGAAGGCACCGTTGGCCCAAGCGTTATCGACGTTTCCTCGCTCTACGGTCAGACCGGACAATTTACCTATGACCCCGGCTTCACCTCGACCGCCAGCTGTAAGTCAGAAATCACCTTCATCGATGGCGAAGAAGGCGTACTTTTGCATCGCGGTTATCCGATTGAGCAATTGGCCGACCAAGGCAATTTCATCGAGACCTGCTATTTGCTTTTGAACGGCGAATTGCCAAATGCCGCCCAACTCGAAGAGTTTGAAGGCGCGATTACCAATCACACGATGCTGCACGAGCAAATGAATCGCTTTTTCCATGGCTTCCGCCGCGATGCGCACCCGATGGCCATTATGGTCGGTGTGGTTGGCGCGCTGTCGGCTTTTTACCATGACAGCACCGATGTGAACGATGCCGAGCAACGCAAAATTGCCAGCCGTCGCCTGATTGCCAAAATCCCAACCATTGCCGCCATGGCCTATAAATATTCCATCGGCCAGCCCTTCGTCTATCCGCGCAATGATTTGGACTATGCCTCTAACTTCTTGAACATGTGCTTTTCTGTGCCATGCGAAGAAACCAAAGTGAACCCGGTTTTGGCGCGCGCCATGGATCGCATCTTCATCCTACACGCCGACCACGAGCAGAACGCCTCGACCTCGACAGTTCGTTTGGCTGGCTCTTCGGGCGCCAACCCATTTGCTTGCGTGGCAGCCGGCATTGCTTGCCTTTGGGGGCCAAGCCACGGCGGAGCCAATGAAGCCGCGCTCGATATGCTGGCCGAAATTGGCTCGGTAGACCGTATTCCAGAATATGTCGCCAAAGCCAAAGACAAAAACGACCCATTCCGTTTGATGGGCTTTGGTCACCGCGTCTATAAAAACTACGACCCACGCGCCCGCGTGATGCAAAAAACTTGTCATGAAGTGCTGAAAGAAATGGGCATTAAAGATGACCCGCTTTTGGATGTGGCGATGGAACTCGAAAAAATCGCTTTGGAAGACCCTTACTTCGTTGAGAAGAAACTCTATCCAAACATTGATTTCTATTCGGGCATCACCTTGAAAGCCATGGGCTTCCCGACTTCTATGTTTACCGTATTGTTTGCGCTCGCGCGCACCGTCGGTTGGATTGCGCAGTGGAATGAAATGATTGAAGACCCAAGCCAGCGTATTGGCCGTCCGCGCCAACTCTACATTGGCTCGGCGCCACGCGACTACGCAGACATTAAAACACGCTAAATTAAGACGCCAAATCTAGGGTAAAAGCCGCCGCTCGTTCGGCCGGCTTTTGCCCTTCATGGCGCATGGCGGGCGCAAATTTGGCCAGCATATCACCATATTGCGCATGCACGTCATCGTCTTCCAACATCGCTTGCAGTGTCGGCGTAATATCTTGCGGCGTGCAACGCCATTGCAAAAACTCGGGCATGGCTGGCGCATCGAGAATGAGATTGACCAGCACCGCGCTCGGCACTTGCATGGTGCGCATCAGCATATCGCCCATCAGCCCCATATCATAAGCCACCACGGTCGGCAGCCCCATGAGCGCCAGCTCCATCGTGGCCGTGCCAGAAGATGCCAAAGCCGCGCGCGCGCATTTAAAGGCCGCAAATTTTTCAGCCTCGTCTTCGACATAAATTGGTTTGCCCGGCCAATGAGCGGTTTTCTCGCGCACGAAATCGGCCATATGCGGCACCAGTGGAATAATCGGGCGAATGTTTTCTATGCGGCCATCGAGGCGGCGCAAGACATCGCCAAACACCGGACTAAGCGATTTCACTTCGCTCAACCGACTGCCTGGCAAGATTACCAAAGGCACATCTTTGGCCTTTAAGCGGTAGCGTTTGGCAAAATCAGGTAGCGGCTCTAGCGCGTCGAGGCGGTCGCGAATGGGGTGACCGACAAAATGACACGCCGGCCCATCGCTGGCGGCAAACACATCTGGCTCGAACGGTAGAAACGCCATGACCGCATCAAAATAGCCCTTCATTTTTTTCGCCCGCCCGCGTCGCCAAGCCCAAACATGGGGCGCCACATAGCAAATAATCGGCAAATCTGGCCGCTTGGCTTTCACCCGTTTGGCCACGCGGTGATTAAACTCTGGGCTATCAATCAGCACTAAAACATCGGGCTCGCTGGCCAAAGCATGCGCCACGGCTTGGTCGACCAATCGGAACAGACGCGGCAAGCGCGGCAGAATTTCGCGCAAGCCCATGACGGCAATCTCGGACATATCGAAAATCGATGCCAGACCGGCGGCGCTCATTTTCGGGCCGCCGACACCGGTAATCATCGTGCCGCTTTTTTGCGCGCGCAAGGCCAGCATTAAATCCGCACCGAGCGCATCGCCCGAGGTTTCCCCAGCCACAATCATAATATGTTTATCGCTCGCCATTAGCTCGCTTCCAATCCGACCAAAAACAAGCCTTGCGCTTCGGCCAGTTCGACCATGGCCTCAAAGTCATCGAATAGCGCGCCGCCCACCTCATAGACGATGCCAGCCAAATGGGCTTGCGCCGCCAGTTCCACCGTGCGCTTGCCCAATGTCGGCAGGTCAATGCGGCGGTCTTGTTGCGGCTTGGGCAATTTTGCCAATACGCCAGATTTCGCGGCTGGTGTGCCGAGAAACTCTGGCGCCAATCCTGCGACACGCTGCAATAAAGCGTCTGTGCCTTCGGGGCCTTCAATGCCCAATACCAAACGCTGCGCCACGACCACACTCTGGCCAATGTCTTGCGCGCCGATGGTTTTGGCAATCTCGCGCGCGCGCGAAATATCATCCGCATGGGGGTCGTGCGAATGCGAGGTTTGCGCCCCTGCCCGACCCGTCAAAGCCGATAAGACAGACTCGGCTGGCTGAAGCATCAGACCGCGCGATTGAAAATAAGCGACGATGAGTTTTAACAATTGGTCGTCGCCCGCCTGCTCTCCGGCCATGGCTTGTTCGACGAACCATTGGCCGCCCTCGTCATAATCGAGCGTCTCTAATTTGGGGCGTTGAATGCCGCCAAGGATAATCATCTGCGTGCATCCCGCGCCTAACAAGTGGTCGGCCGCAGCTTTTAAATGCCCCAGCGGCGACCAGACATGCGGATAGGTTTCGATGCCCGCATCGGCTTCTTTTTCCAATCCTACGATAAAAATCTCGCCGCCCGACGCCACTTGCGCCGCCGCGACCTGCAAGGGCAAGGCGCCATTTCCGGCGATCAATCCAAGCGGGGCTTGGCTCATGACGCTACCGATTGCGCGGGGTGCAATAGCCCCGATTTTGTTCAACCCGCATAAATTCAACCACCGTCTGCACACAAGCACTGCCAGCATGTTGCTGCGCCGCATTGGCCAGACGGGTCATCAGCGCGCCTTCGGTTTCGATGAATAGGCTTTTGTGCAAAGCCCGCAAAGCATTGATTTCCGCGCGCTCAAAATTACGCCGCTTCAGACCCACCAAATTCAAGCCAGACAGAACCGCACGGTTTCCGGTCGCTGCGCCAAATGGAATGACGTCTTCGACCACCAAACTGCCCGCGCCGATAAAAGCATGTGCGCCAATGCGGCAGAACTGATGCACGCCGGCAAGCCCGCCCAGAATTGCATAATCACCGACCATAACATGGCCGCCGAGCGTGGCATTATTGGCAAGGATTACATGATCCCCCACGATGCAATCATGCGCCACATGCGCGCCCATCATGAACAGGCCATCATGGCCCACTTTGGTCAGCGCCCCGCCGCCTTGCGTGCCGGGGTTCATGGTTACATGTTCGCGAATGCGATTGCGCTCGCCGATTTCGAGAAAGACTTCCTCATCGCCAAATTTCAAATCTTGCGGCACATGGCCAATCGAGGCGAAAGGATAAATATGCGTCTGCGCGCCAATCTTGGTATTTCCGGTCACCACCACATGCGATTCCAACACCACTTCATCGCCCAATTCGACGTTTCCGGTCACGCAGCAATAGGGCCCAATTTTGACCCTCTTGCCCAGTTTCACACTGTCATCGATAATCGCGGTTGGATGTATATCACTCATAAATTGCTCCTGACCTAACCTCTAAGCCGAGTTCAAAGGCGCAGCAAATAAACGATTGTGACGATTTATTACGATTTTTTCTGGCGCTCGGCGTCTTTGCGCAAGCGGCTGACCAAAGCCATTTCGCGATATAACTCGCTGCGCAAGCGACCCGGCGAACCAGCGATTTGGCTATCGGCGGGAAACGAACGCAACACCGCAGCTTGCGCCGAGATAACACAGCGGTCGCCAATGGTGACATGGCCGGTTACCGCCGCACAGCCGCCCATTTGCACATAATCGCCCAGCACACTGCTGCCGGCGATGGCGCAACTGGCGGTGATGAAACAATGGCGTCCCAGCTGCACATTATGCGCCAGATGCACCAGATTATCGAGCTTGCTGCCCTCGCCAATCATCGTGTCGCCAAAGGCGCCTCGGTCGATGGAGGCATTGGCGCCAATCTCGACATCGGCTTGCACGATGACGCGGCCAATTTGGGGAATTTTTGTATGCGAGGCTCCCGCCGCGAAGCCAAAGCCATCACTGCCGACAACCGCGCCGCTGTGAATAATCACGCGGTCGCCGATGAGGGCATAGGCCACACTGGCATTGGGCAAGACGGTGCAGTCGCGCCCCAAAACCACGCCGTGGCCAATGCTGGCGCCTGCGCCAAGGCTGCTTCCATCGCCAATCTCGGCGCCCGCGCCAATCGATACATTGGGGGCTATTTCCACGTTTTTGCCAATCTTGGCGCTGGGATGAATAAGCTCGGCTCCGCTGACGCCGCCCAAGGGGCGTGATTTCGCCGCGTCGGGATAGAATATTTGAGCGATTTGCGCCATGGCCCGATAGGGGTCGGGGCAGATAACCGCGACCGCCGTGTCGGGGCAAAGCTCGGCGTGTTCGGCTTTCATAAGAACCGCCGCCGCCTTGGTCGCGGCTAAGTCATCGCTGCGTTTCACGTCAGAAAAAAAGCCGAGCGCATCGCGCTCAGCTATTTCCAAAGAGGCAATATTTGCCAATTCAAGGTCTGCATTTACCCCATCGAGACCAACCAAGTCGGCTAGGTGAGACAGCGCAAACGGCCCTTCGCGTCGATAGAAACGCGGGTCTGCCATCGGGTTATTTCTTACCCTTTTTGGCGGCCACTGGTGTGACTTTGACCGACTTTAATTTCTTGTCGAGACGCTTGACCAATTCATTGGTCACATCTGTCGTTGGGCCGGCAAAAAACACGGCCTGACGACGCAAGACGATATCGGCTTTGCGCTCTTTCGAGATGTCGCTCAATTGCTGTTCTGCAATCTTGATGACTTGTTGCGCGGCGCGTTGGCCACCCGCTTGGATGGCTTGAGTTTTTTCATTCACGCTTTGGCGCAATTCCAAATCTTTCAGTTGCAACTCTTCAACTTTGCCTTTCAAGGCTTCTGGCGCCATGAGCTTTTGCTGCTCGCGCAATTTAGAGGCTTCTTCTTGCAATTTCTGAGCGGCTTTTTCTGTGTCGGAGCGCACTTTGGAGGCTTGGGTTTCGAGTTGTTTCGCCATGCTTTTGCCGGCTTTCGACAGGGCAATCGCGCGGTCAAGGTCAAACACAAGAATGACGGATTCGGCAGACGCCAGACTTGGCGCACACAACACAGCTAGGGCCACAATGGCGGCTCGTAAATTCATTTTAAACACTTTTATATTCCCCTTTAAAAGCTGGATCCGATGGTAAACCGGAAAAACCGAGTTTCGTCATAATCTTCTTTAGCAATTGGTCGCGCAAAGTCAAACCGCACGGGGCCAAATGGCGAGCGCCAAGAGAAGCTCAAACCATAGGTTGCCCGAAAGGCCATTTCATCTTCAATCTGCGACGTCGCACTGGGCGCCTGATCGGTCTCGCCCAAAATGCCGAAATCAACAAAAGCATTGGCGCGCATGCCCACTTCTTTAGGAATGCCAAGCGGCAGCGACACTTGCGTGGTGCCCGTAATATAGCGGTTGGAACCAAGCGCATAGCCAGAGTTTAAATCGCGTGGGCCCAAGCCGCCGCGTTCAAAGCCACGGAAATCGCGCCCCCCGCGAAAGAAGCGGTCATTATAATTAATGCTGCCGCCCTTATAGTCGTGAATAATGCCCATGTTCAACTTGGCCTGAAACACCCAGCCCTCGGCCAGCTCTTCAAAAAAGTTCGCCTGCCCGGTGGTGCGCAAGAAAGAGACATCGCCAGAGGGGCCAGAAATATCTTGCCCAAAACTCAAATTCCAACCATCGGTCGGGCTCACCACATCGTCGCGTTTATCAATCGAATAATAATAGCCAAACACATGTTTGGTGTTTTTATAGCTCGGGTTAATTTCCGCGCTCGTGGTGTTATTGCTTAAGCTGTCTTGCGTGATGCTGGTGAATAAGGACAAGCGGCCATCTTCCGATAGCGGGAAGCCAAGCGAGAAACTGGCGCCCTGCTCGGTGGTTTCTAGCCCGTCGCGATATTCGTAATCGGTGTCCGTGTTGAACAGCGAGAAACCCGCCGACACATCCCGACCGAGAAAATATGGCTCGGTAAAACCAAAACTATAGCGCTGCACCTGATTGGAAAGCCCTAAGTTCAGCCGCAAAGTCTGGCCGCGCCCCAAGAAATTACGCTCGGCAACCGAGAACTGCGTGGTCAAATCTTCGGCCGACGAATAGCCAACCCCAAAGCTCAACTCTCCGGTCGGCTGCTCGCGCAAGTTCACATCGACCACGGTTTGGTCTTCATTGGTGCCTGGCGTCTCGGTCACTTCGACGGCGCCAAAGAAGCCGAGCGCGCGCACATTCCGTTCCGAGCGCGACAGCAAGACTTTGTTAAACGCATCGCCTTCGCTAAGGCGCAACTCGCGACGAATAACATCGTCTTGCGTGCGCGTATTGCCATTGATGTTAATCCGCTCGACATAAACGCGCGGGCCTTCTTCGATGATATAATCAACGCCGACAATGCTCTGGTCGCGGTCACGACGCGCCCGTGGGCGCACATCGGCGAAAGCATAGCCCTGCTCGCCCACAAGTTTGACCAGCGCATCTACGGTTTTATCCAGCTTGCGGCTGTCGTAGCGCTCGCCCGGCTCATGGGTAATCAGCTCTTCCAGCTCGACGATATCCACCGAGTCCAATTTGGTGGAAACCCGACCCTCGCCAAATTTATACAAAGCCCCTTCTTCCAATTGATAATTGACGAAGAACTCTTTGCCGTCGCGGGTCAGCTCAATATTGGAGGCGACCACGCGAAAATCTGCATAGCCTTTGGACAGGTAAAAGCGGCGCAGTAATTCGCCATCATAAGCCACGCGGTCGGGGTCGTAATTATCGCTGCTGGCAAAAATACGCCACCAACGCGTCTCGCGGGTTAAAATAACGCCGCGCAATTCTCGGTCCGAAAAGGCTCGGTTGCCGGTAATGCTAATCGAGCGAATGCCCGTTGTTGGGCCTTCGCTAATTTCAAACACCAAATCAATTCGGTTTTGCGGCAGCTGAATAACTTTCGGCTCAATGCGAACGGCAAAGCGTCCGGAGCGGCGATATAATTCGATGAAGCGTTCGACATCGTCTTGCACTTTGGCGCGGGTGTAAATTTGGCGCGCCGATAGGCTGGCTTCTTTGCCGAGGTTATCGTCGTTAATGGCGCTATTGCCTTCAAAGCTCACGCGGTTGACGATTGGGTTTTCGACCACAATCACCACCAGACCTTTGCCTTCGCGGCGAATGGTGACATCGGCAAACAGGCCAGAAGAGAACAAGGTTTTTACCGATTGGTCGACGAGGTCGGCTTTATCGGTCACGCCTTCGCGCACCACCATATAGGCGCGCACGGTTTCGTCTTCGACGCGCTGCGTGCCTTCCACCCGAATGAACTCAATCGGTTTGCCGACTTCCGCAACCGCCGCGCCGCCCCATACTGGCAACGATAAAACAGCAGCCATGACAGCAAGCCAGAGGCGGCGGGTATATGTGGCGGGATGGTTCATAATTATCCGAAAAGACCTGTAATACGTTCAAAGACACGCAGGCGAGATAAATCGTTCCACGTCACGAAAACGAATAACATTAAAACCATAGATAGGCCAATGCGCATTCCGACATCTTGGGCTTTTGCCGACATGGGTTTTCCGGCCACCGCTTCATAGGCGTAAAACACCAAATGGCCGCCATCCAACATCGGGATGGGAAATAAATTGATCAGCCCAATGCTGACCGATAAAACCGCCGTCAAATTAAGCAGCGCCACCAAACCAAGCGTCGCCGTTTGACCCGATAATTGCGCGATGCGAATAGGCCCGCCGAGGCTTTCGGCGCTTTCGCGACCCATAATGATGCGCCCCAAAACCACGAAAGTCTGTTCGACGATGAAATAGCTTTCTTCCACGCCCATCCACACGGCGGTGAACGGATTGTAACGCACGTGGCGCACATTGGCTTCGCTCGCATTAACCGCAATGCCGAGGCGTCCAAGATTATATTCATTGCCGAAACGGTCGGTTTCCAAAACGCGGTCGGGGGCAATGTTCAACACCAAGGTCTCGCCGCCCCTATCGATTTCAAATTCTAGCATCACATTGGCGTTCACGGTTACCATGCGGCGCACTTGCGAAAACGTGCTGACTTGGCTGCCATCAATCGCCTTAATCAAATCCCCGACTTGCAGGCCACCGCGCTCGGCTGCGCTATGCTCGACAACCGTTCCAACCATCGGGTCGGTCACGCGCTGCCCCAACACAGAGTAGAGCGAGGCAAAAATAACAATCGCGAGGATGAAATTCGCGACAGGCCCCGCCGCCACAACAATGGCGCGTTGCCACAAGGGTTTGTAGAACAGCGTATCACCGCGTGCCGATTCCTCTAGCTGCGCCATCGCTTCGGGATTGGCCGCGCTGGCTTCATTTTCATCGCCGAAAAACTTCACATAGCCGCCCAAAGGCAACCAGCCAATTTTCCACTGCGTGCCATGTTTGTCATACCAACTGGCAATCGCGCGACCAAAGCCGACCGAGAAAACTTCCACGCGAACCCCACACCGGCGCGCCGCATAAAAATGGCCCAGCTCGTGAAAAAACACGACAATGGTCAGCACAAATAAGAACGGGACGATATAACTCAATCCGGTGGCGCTATAGAGATTACTGATGATTTCCAAGTCTTACTCCTAAGAATTTGACTGCATTATGGCTATTTTTCGGCTGAATAAAAGCTCGTTTTATCGCCAAAGAAAAGTGAGCCAAGATTGCGGCAAAAACAAGTCGGCCTTGCCCTATCGCATGGTTTTTATCTGTTGCTGCGCCTCATGGCGCGCCCCCGCATCGGCCGCGACAATCGCCTCTAAACTATCGACCGCGCCAGCTTGATGGCTTTGCAAAACCGCATCCACCACATCGCCAATCGACGCAAAACCAATCTGCCCACCGAGAAACGCCGCAACGGCAATTTCATTGGCCGCATTCAGCACGCAAGGCGCATCGCCATCGGCTTGCATGGCGGCCTCGGCCAAAGCCAAACAGGCAAAACGGTCGCGGTCGGCGGCTTCAAAATCCAAGCGCCCTTGCGCCGCCAAATCCAACGGTGCGACCCCCGAGGCAATGCGCTCGGGATAGGCCATGCAATAAGCCAAAGGCACGCGCATATCCGGACACGCTTTTTGCGCCAGCACACTGCCATCGTTAAAGTAAACCAACCCATGCACAATCGATTGCGGATGCACCAATACGTCCAATCGATCCGGATCGATATCGAATAAATAGCGCGCCTCAATCAGCTCCAGCCCTTTGTTCATCAAAGTGGCACTATCGACGGAAATTTTCGCGCCCATATCCCAATTGGGATGCGCGACCGCTTGCGCCGGCGTCACTTGCGCCATATCCGCCAGCGAGAACTGACGAAACGGCCCTCCCGAAGCGGTGAGAACAATCTTCTCAATCGACTTATGAGAGGTCTCTTGTGTCTGCACTTGCAGCAGCTGGTAAATCGCATTGTGTTCGCTATCGACGGGCAGAATTTGCGTGTTGTTGTCGCTGGCCGTGCGCATCAGCAAAGGGCCAGCTGCCACCAAGGCCTCTTTATTGGCCAAGGCCAAAATGCCACCTTGCGCAGCGCACACCATGGCTGGCGCCAGCCCCGCAAAGCCGACGATGGCCAGTACCGCCACATCCACTTTATGAGCCGCGGCCGCTAGCAAACCCGCCTCGCCTACCAGAATATCGCCTTTGAAATCGGGCAAGTCTTGGCGCAATTTTTCGCGCCCCTCAGACGTGCCAATGACCAAAACATCGGGGCTATATTTGCGCGCCAAATCGGCCAATTTTTGGGTATTGCTATGGGCGCTCAAAACGCCCACGCGGAAGCGCTCGCGATGCTGGTCGACTAAGTTGAGCGCATTATCCCCGATGGTGCCAGTGGCGCCAAAAATGGCCAGAGAGCGGCTCATTACCAAACCCAAAGAGAAGCAGAAACGCTATCGCCGCGCAGCCAAACCACGCCCAGCAAAACAATCAAAACCCCGATAAGCCCATCCACTCGGTCGAGCAATCCGCCGTGACCGGGGATGATATCGCCCGAATCTTTCACGTCATATTTGCGCTTAATGGCGCTCTCAAAAAGGTCTGCCCCTTGCGCGCATATCGCCAAAAGCGGCGCGATAATCATCAGCGCGGTAAAATCTGCCTGCCCGAAACCAAACCCGACCACCACCAAAAACGTCAGCCCGCCAGCAATGCAAGCGCCCACAACGCCGCCGCCCAAGCCAGACCAAGTTTTATTCGGTGAGACAACCGGCGCCAATTTTGGCCCGCCTACCAGCTTGCCAGTGAACATGGCAAAAATATCAACCGCCCAAACCGAAATCAGCACATAGGCGATGACCAACATGCCGACCGCATCTTCGCGAAAATATTGCGCCACCACCAAAGGCAGCGCGATATATAAAAGTCCGCCCGCAATCGGCGAGGCCCGCTCGCCGCGCCATAGCGCGAAACTGCTCGCCAGCCCCGTTAAAACAAAACATAGCGCCAGCGCTTCCGGCGCGCCCGCAACCAGCCCAAAGGCCAAGATGAACACCGTAAGGCCGCCCAGACTTTGCGTCTGGCTTTTGGAAGCCCCCAAAATCGCGCCCCATTCGCACGCCATGAGAAAACCCACCACCGCCAGCAAACTTGCGAACCACCAGCCGCCGAAAACCACAGGCACAATCACGAAAGGCAGCAAAATAAGCGCCGAGCGGACGCGCTGCAAAAGCCCTTCAAATTTTGGTTTTACCTGGTCTGACATAATTCCCCCAACCGATCTACTCGGCTTCGTTGACTTGTGCGCTCAACAGCCCGAAACGGCGGTCGCGCTTGGCGTAAAAATCGATGGCGGCTTTTAACACCTCGCGGTCGAAGTCTGGCCATAGCGTATCGGTAAAATAGAACTCGGCATAAGCACTTTGCCAGAGTAAAAAATTGCTCAAGCGATATTCGCCACTGGTGCGAATGATTAAATCTGGGTCGGGCATGCCGCCCGTCAGCATTTCGGCGTCTAAAATCTCGGGCGTAATCGCGGCGGCATCGAGCGTTCCCGCCGCCGCACGACGCGCCAGACGCGAAGCCGCATCGGCAATCTCTTCGCGCGCGCCATAGTTAAACGCAATCTGCAAATACATATGCGTGTTGTCGGCCGTTAGCGTTTCCGCACGGTCAATCAATTGATTGATTTTTTCCGACAGTCCGGTGCGCCGCCCCAAAATACGCACGCGCACGCCCTCGCTATGCAGCTCGGCCAAATCGCTTTCGATATAGCGCTGCAAAAGCGACATTAGAAAATCAACCTCTACTTTTGGCCGACCCCAATTTTGCGTCGAGAAAGAAAATACCGTGAGATAGCCAATGCCCTCAACGCCGGCATCGCGCACGATATCGCGCAGTGTCTCCACGCCCTTGCGATGCCCCTCTTGGCGAGACAGCCCGCGTTGCTCTGCCCAACGCCCATTGCCATCCATCACAATGGCGACATGGGCGGGGATATTTTGGGGGTCAACAGCCTCTGGCATGATGCACTCCGGCTAAACTTGCCGGATTTCAGCTTCTTTGGTGGTCAGCGTTTCATCCACCAATTTGATGGTTTTATCGGTCAGCTCTTGCACTTCGTCCGAATAAATTTTCGCATCGTCTTGCGAGATATCGCTGTCTTTTTCGGCTTTTTTAATCTGGTCCATCCCATCGCGGCGCACATTGCGAACCGACACGCGGGCTTGCTCGGCATAATTGCCTGCCACTTTCACCAATTCCTCGCGGCGTTCTTCGTTCAGCTCTGGCAGCGGAATGCGAATAAGCTGGCCTTCGGTCATTGGGTTCAAATTAAGATTGCTCTCGCGGATGGCTTTTTCGACCAAGGCCACTTGGCCTTTGTCCCAAACCTGCACCGACAACATGCGTGGCTCTGGCACGGCAATCGTGCCGACTTGCGCAATCGGCATCATTTGCCCATAGGCATCGACCATAATCGGCTCCAGCAAAGCGGCGCTGGCGCGGCCTGTGCGAAGGCCAGCCAAATCGGCTTTAAAGGCGGTTAGCGCGCCATCCATGCGGCGTTCAATATCATCTGTATCAATACTCATTTTTTCTTCCTCTAAACTTTAAGCCTGCACATCTTCCACCAGCGTGCAAGCGCCTTTGCCTTGTAGCACTTGGGTGAAAGCGCCCGAGGCTTGAATGGAAAACACAATAATCGGAATGCCGTTTTCGCGCGATAGCGATACGGCCGACGCATCCATGACTTTTAAATCTTTCGACAGCACATCCATATAGCTGAGGCGGTCGAAGCGCGTGGCGCTTGGGTCGGTTTTCGGGTCGGCGCTATAGACACCATCGACATTGGTGCCTTTCATCAGCGCATCGCAATTCATTTCGGCCGCGCGCAAAGCGGCGGCCGTGTCTGTGGTGAAAAACGGATTGCCCGTGCCAGCCGCAAAAATAACCACGCGGCCTTTTTCCATGTGTCGCATAGCGCGACGACGAATATAGGGCTCGCAAACACTGGTCATCGGAATCGCCGACAACACGCGGGTTTGAACGCCCTTGCGTTCCAAGCCATTTTGCATGGCCAGCGCGTTCATGATGGTGGCCAACATGCCCATATAGTCCGCCGACGAGCGATCCATCCCATCGGCCGCGCCCGTGAGGCCACGGAAAATATTACCGCCGCCAATGACCATGCAAACTTCGGAGCCTTGGGCGAGTGCGTCTTTCACTTCATCGGCGATGCGGTCGACGGTGGCGACATCAATACCGTATTGGCCATCGCCCATCAGCGCTTCGCCAGATACTTTCAGCAGAACCCGTTTGTATTTCGGACTTCCAGACATGACACACTCCTAAATTTCTTAGCCAATATGACCCGATTCCACACACGCTGCCTAAGCCAATAAACACCCCTTCGAGGCGGCAAGCTTTAGGCTTGAGGCTTAAACTTTACATCTGGCCAAAGTCGATTGATTTCATCGATCTGATTTTGCGCTGAGAACTGTTCCCATTCAATGCCATTGACATCCCTATGAACGCTGAATTCTTCGGCCGAGGGGTCTTCCCACCCGAGATGGCGCAAATGACCCGCCTTGGCAGGGTCACATTTGACAGAAACATTCAGCGTTTGTGTTCGCCACAAAGCATAGCTATCTTTTATAACAAGAACAGGCGCCTGCCCTAGCTTCTTTGTATAATCGGCTACGGTCTCAGAGATTGACGTCACTGAAAGTGCGAGATGGAATTTTTTCATATTTTTTCTCCTTCATTCTCATAGCATGAGAGTGAGCATAAAAGAGACGCAAAACTTTGCGATAAGAAAAACTTAGCGGAAGCGAAGCGGCTTATTGGCCGCCCACAGCTGCGGCAACTTCGGCTGCAAAATCAGCTTCTTCGCCTTTGTCCACGCCTTCGCCCAATTCAAAGCGCACAAACGCTTTCAAGGCAACAGGCGCGCCGACATCCGCCGCCGCATTTTCCAAAACTTTCGAGATGCGCGTTTCGCCATCGATGACAAAAACTTGGCTGGTCAAAACAACTTCCTCGAGGAATTTGCGAATCCGACCATCGACCATTTTCTCGATAATCTCATCTGGCTTGCCGCTCTCTTTCGCTTCGGCCACCAAAACGGCGCGTTCGCGCTCGACTTCGGCTGGATCCAAATCGGCTTCATTGGCTGCCAAGGGGCTGGTTGCCGCGACATGCATGGCAATCTGGCGACCCAAGACTTCTAGCTTTGCGGTGTCGCCGGTCGATTCGAGCGCGACCAACACACCAATTTTGCCAAGCCCATCGACCACAGCGCCATGGATGTAGCTGGCGATAACGCCATTTTCGACGCTCAATTTTTTCGAGCGGCGCACATTCATATTCTCGCCAATCGTGCCGACCATTTCGGTGACATGGGCTTCAACAGATTTACCCGCACCCGGGAAATCCGCCGCCAAGAGGCTTTCATGCGTGCCATCGCTGCTCAAGGCCACGCCCGCAATTTCGCGAACCATGCCTTGGAACGTATCGTTACGCGCCACAAAATCGGTTTCCGAATTGACTTCCACAACCGCACCCGAAGTGCCGCTGGAGGCAACGCCAACCAGACCTTCGGCCGCCACACGACCGGCTTTTTTAGCCGCTTTGGCCAAGCCCTTCGTGCGCAACCAATCCACGGCGGCTTCAATGTTGCCGTCGTTTTCTTGCAAAGCGGTTTTGCAATCCATCATGCCTGCGCCCGATGTTTCGCGCAGTTCTTTAACCATGCTTGCTGTAATATTGCTCATGGGAATATCTCCTAAAATGAAAGACGCGTTACGCTTCTGGCGTTGCTTCTGGCGTTTCGGCTGCAACTTCAGGCGCCGCAGCGGCTTCTGCTGGAGCGGCTTCTGCTGGAGCTTCTGCTGGAGCTTCCAAGGCTGGTTCGGCCATCGGCTGTTCTGCCGCGCCCAAATCAATGCCCGAGGCCGAGCTGCTGGCTTCAATACCGGCAATCACAGCTTTGGAAATCAAGCCGCAATATAGCTCAATCGCGCGCGAGGCGTCATCATTGCCTGGAATTGGATAGTCAATGCTGTCGGGGTCGCAATTGCTGTCGACCACAGCAATCACTGGAATGCCCAAAGTTTTGGCTTCGGCGATGGCGATGGCTTCTTTATTGGTGTCGACCACGAACATCAGTTCGGGAACGCCTCCCATATCTTTAATGCCACCGAGTGCAAGCTCAAGCTTGGCGCGTTCGCGCGTGAGGTTGAGAACTTCTTTTTTGGTCAAACCGCCAGCGCCTTCGCCGTCGAGTTTCGCTTCCAACTCGCGCAAGCGCTTGATGGATTTCGAAATAGTTTGCCAGTTGGTCAGCGTGCCGCCGAGCCAACGAGAGTTCATGTAATATTGCGCGCACTGTTCGGCGTGGCGAGCGATTGGCTCGGCCGCTTGACGCTTGGTGCCAACGAACAAAATACGACCGCCAGAAGCGATAACATCTTGAACGGCAACCAAAGCTTGGTGCAGCATGGGAACTGTTTTCGACAGATCCATAATGTGAATACCGTTGCGGCCACCGAAAATATACGGTGCCATTTTAGGGTTCCAACGATGTGTTTGGTGACCAAAGTGGACGCCTGCTTCTAGCAGTTGTCGCATGTTATAATCGGGCAGAGCCATAGCGTTGCCTTCCTTTCTCTCGTTAATCCGCCGCAGGGGGTCATCGCACACCATGTGCGACACGAAGAGCGCCCCGGAGAGGACATTCCCTGCGTGAGTAATACGCGTGGTATAGGTAATTATCGCCGCTCTGGCAAGCGTTTATGCGTGCGCTCTAGATTGCCAAAAAGCTTTCAAAAAATTAAACTTCTTCGACGTGTAAAACCCCAGGCACAGCTTTAATCGCTCCGGTAACGCGCGGGTTGATGGCATATTTATTCGGTAGACGCATTTCCACCTCGCGTTCAGGGCTCATCAAAATCAACGATACCTCCCCGCCGGTTTTATGGCGCGGCTTTTCAACATCCTCGAGGCGCGCTTTCAAGCCCGCACAGGCTTCAGGCTTCTCGACGAAAATCCGCAAGCCCGCTTCGGTATGCGCCGCCACATCATCGACGGGGCGCATGCCTTGCATCAGCAAGCGCAATTGCCCATCGTCGCGCTCAATTTTTACCGTCGAAACCACCAAGGCGCCAACTTGCATATGCTCGCGCGAGGCATCCAGCGCTTTGGAAAACGCCATCATCTCAAACTGCCCCGTCGGGTCGGATAGCGTCACGAAAGCATAGGGATTGCCTTTGTCTTTCGATTTGCGCTCCTCGACTTTGGTAATCGCGCCCGCCACCATGACCTCTTTTTCGACGCGACTTTCCAAATCTTCAAAACTGGCCACCCGCGCGCGCTTCAACAGCGTTTTATAATCATCCAACGGATGCCCCGACAAAAAGAAACCCAGCGCATTATATTCATGCGTCAGCCGGTCAATCGCCGACCATGGCACCAAAGCGGCAGGCAGCACCACGCTCTCGCTAACATCGGCCTCGCCGAAGAGATTGTCTTGCTGCGTCTCTTGTTCGTTTTGCGCGATGCTCGCCTCGCCCAACAACACGCCAATGCCGCCCATGAGTTTCGCCCTATCGGGCTCCAGACTATCGAGCGCGCCTGCGGCAATTAAATGCTCCAGCAGGCGCTTGTTCAACCCAATGCCTGCCGTGCGACGAGCGAAATCGAACACATCCTTGAACGGGCCATTTGCCATGCGCTCGTCGACAACGCCCTGCATGGCCAGACTGCCGACATTGCGAATGGCGGCCAGCGCATAAAAAATCTGGTCGCCCTCGATAGAAAAAGCCGCCACCGAGCGGTTTACATCGGGCGTGCAAGTGGTGATGTCATGTTTGGCGGCATCTTGCTTGAAGCTATTGAGCTTCTCGGTGCGCTCAAAATCCAACGACATGGAGGCGGCATAAAAAGCCACCGGATGATTGGCCTTCAACCAAGCGGTTTGATAGGCAATCAGCGCATAGGCGGCGGCGTGGCTTTTGTTGAAACCATAGCCAGCGAAACTATCGACTTGGTCAAAAATCAGCGCCGCCTGATTGCGGTTTACCTCCAGCTCCACGGCGCCATCGATGAAGCGGGCTTTTTGCGCGGTCATTTCGGCTTGAATTTTCTTGCCCATGGCACGGCGCAGCAAATCCGCCTCGCCGAGCGAATAGCCCGACAGGGTTTGCGCGATTTGCATCACTTGCTCTTGGTAAATCATCACGCCGTAAGTCTCTTCCAAAATGGATTTCAGACTATCGTGCATGTAATCGGGTTCCTGCTCGCCCATTTTGCAAGCGATATAGGTGGGAATATTATCCATCGGCCCCGGGCGATAGAGCGCCACGAGGGCGATGATATCTTCAAATTTATCGGGGCGCATTTTGCGCAGCACATCGCGCATGCCCGAGCTTTCCAGCTGAAACACGCCAATCGTATCGCCGCGCCCCAATAGCTCATAGGTCTTTTCATCATCGAGCGGCAGATTGTGAATATCCACCGTGGCGCCCGTGCCTTCAATCAGCTCGACCGCTTTTTCCAAAACTGTCAGCGTCTTCAGGCCGAGAAAATCAAATTTCACCAGCCCCGCTTTTTCCACCCATTTCATATTGAACTGGGTCACGGGCATGTCAGATTTCGGGTCGCGATACAGCGCCACCAATTCTTGCAGCGGCCGATCGCCAATCACCACGCCCGCCGCATGGGTCGAGGCATGGCGATACAGGCCTTCAAGCTTCAAGCTAATCTCTAATAGCTCCCCCACTTGCGGGTCGCTATCGCGCTCGGCCTGCATGCGCGGCTCTTGCTCAATCGCCTCCGAGAGCGTCACCGGATTGGCCGGATTATTCGGCACCATTTTGGTTAGGCGGTCAATCTGGCCATAGGGCATTTGCAACACGCGCCCGACATCGCGCAACACGGCGCGCGCTTGCAGCTTTCCGAAAGTGATGATTTGCGCCACTTGATCGCGGCCATATTTTTGCTGCACATAGCTAATCACCTCATCGCGGCGCGACTGGCAAAAATCGATATCGAAATCGGGCATGGATACGCGTTCGGGGTTGAGAAAACGCTCGAACAGCAAGTTAAACCGCAAGGGATCCAAATCGGTAATGGTCAGCGCCCAAGCCACCACCGAGCCCGCGCCCGAGCCACGCCCTGGCCCCACGGCGATGTTTTGCGATTTCGACCATTTGATGAAATCCGCCACAATCAAAAAATAACCAGGAAAACCCATATCGCCGATGACTTTCAGCTCGAAATCCAAACGCTCGCGATAAGCCGTTTCTTCGGCGGCGGGGACAATCTGCTTCAAGCGCTCGGTGAGGCCTTCGTGGGCTTGCTTCGATAAGACGTCCAACTCGTCGCCTTCCGCAAAGGCAGGCAAAATGGGCGGATGCTCGGTCGGGCGAAACGCGCACCGCTGAGCAATCTCGACGCTGCTTTCTAAGGCTTCTGGCAAATCGGCGAATAAAGCGCACATTTCCTCGGCTGATTTCAAACGGTGGTCGGGCGTCAAACGCCGCCGATCGGCCTCGTTTAAATAGCGCCCCTCGGCGATGCAAATCAGCGCGTCATGGGCGCGATAGTCTTCGACGGAAGCAAAATAAGCCTGATTGGTAGCCACCAAAGGCAGCTCATGGGCATAGGCAAAATCGATGAGCGCAGCCTCGGTTTCTTCATCTAAAGTATCGGTATAACGTTGAAGCTCTACATAAATATTATCTTTAAAAATATTGATATATTTAGATAATTTATTTTCTGCCTTATCTTTCCGATTGCTGGCCAGCAGCCTATCGATGGGGCCATCGGGGCCACCGGTGAGGCAAATCAGCCCCTCGGCATGGCGCGCCATCAGGCTTTCATCGACGCCTGGCCCCAGCTTGCCCTCGTCTTGCAGGTGGGCGGCGCTAATCAGCGCCATTAAATTATCATAGCCCGCGCGGTTCTTGACCAGTAGCGCGATATCGCCCTCGTCTTCCTCGCCATCGCGCACCCGCAAACTGGCGCCAATGATAGGCTGAAGCCCCAAAGCGGTGGCGGTTTCGGCAAATTCTAGCGCGCCGAATAGATTGTTACGATCGGTCACGGCCAGCGCCGGCATACGCGCGGCCATGGCGGTCTGCGTCAGGGTTTTTACCGGCAGCGCGCCCTCGAGCAACGAATAGGCGCTATGGGTGCGCAGATGAATGAATTTAGGACGCATAAGCTGTACCACGCCCCCTTCTTTCAACTGGTCGTGTGCCGATATCGATGGATGGGATGCTGCTGACATCTACGCCTACATATTACGCTAAACAAATAAACGCCCGAAGCCCTCCCACGCGGGAATCACTCGGACGCTATTAGTTTAGCGCAAGCACCGCTCCTGTCAGCAAAGGAGCGCGCGCATCGCGCAAATTAAAGGGGATAATTATTAACCCGCCAAAGCTTGGCCGATAGAACCCCACATAACAATCGCTGTGCCCATGGCCAGCAAAGTGCATACACCTAGAATGTCTTCGATTAAATTGCTCATCATTTTTCTCCCTGTTGAAAGCTATACTGTTCCCTTTTTGTTCTTTTGTCAACCTCTCTTGAAAAAGGGCATTCAGCCCCAGATTTCTGGGAGTTCTCGGAAAGAGAAAATTACAGAGTGACGATAAGCCCATCGCGCAAACGCACGATGCGGTCGGCTCTATCGGCCAAGTCCATATCATGGGTGGCCAGCAACACCGAGCTGCCTTGCGCGCGCGCTTCGCTGAGCAATAGGTCGGCGACTTTGTCGCCCGCCGCGCCGTCGAGACTGCCCGTTGGCTCATCGGCCAGCACCAAAGCTGGCGTATTGGTCAGGGCGCGCGCAATGGCAACGCGCTGTTGTTCGCCGCCCGAGAGTTGCGACGGCAAATGACTGGCGCGCTCGGCCAAACCCAATTTCTCTATTAAGGCCGTGGCTTTGGCGATAGCTTGGCGTTTCGCATCGCCTGCCAAACGCGCGGGCATGGCGACATTCTCTAGCGCGGTAAACTCGGGCAGTAGATTGTGGAATTGATAAACAAAGCCGATATGCGCGCGGCGCAGCGCCGTGCGCGCTTTATCCTCGGCATCGGTAACCAGCTGGCCTTTCAGGGTAATACTGCCCTGCTCTGGCTTTTCCAGCAGGCCAGCAATATGCAACAGGCTCGACTTGCCCGAGCCGCTCGGCCCCACCAAAGCCACCACTTCGCCCTCGGCAATCTCTAGCGAGGCGCCTTGCAACACATGCAAAGCCCGCTCGCCTTGCTGGAAGCGTTGGTGAATATCCGTTAGGGCGAAATGGCTACTCATTGCGCAAAGCCTCCACGGGTTCCATCGAGGCGGCGCGCCAAGCGGGGTAAAGCGTCGAAAGGAAAGATAGCGTCAAGGCCATGCCGGTGACTTGCAGCAAATCGCTGGGCAAAATCAAAGCTGGCATACGCTCCAAGAAATACACTTCGGCGGGGAATAAATTCGCCCCCGTCGACCAAATGAGGAATTGGCGAATTTCTTCGATATAGGCGCAAAACGAAGTGCCAAGCCCCACGCCCGCCAGCGTGCCTAAGACGCCAATGCTTGCGCCCGTGATGAAAAACACCCGCAAGATTAGCCCGCGCGAAGCCCCCATAGACCGCAAAACAGCGATATCGCGGCCTTTATCGCGCACCAACATCACCAGACCCGAGATAATATTCAGCGCGGCGACCAGCAAAATCATCGTCAAAATCATAAACATCACATTGCGCTCAACCTCTAGCGCGCCCGCCAGAGTGCTATTGCTCTGCTTCCAGTCGACGACATAATGCCCCTCGCCTGCCAAGGCACGCAATTCGGGCGCGCGCTGGTCAATCGTGTCGGGGTCATCCAGCACGATATCAATCGCGCCTTGGTTTTCGCTAAGGCCTAAAAAAGCCCCGGCCGAACCAATCGGCATGAAGGTGAAATTCAGGTCATATTCGGATAGGCCGATGCGGAAAATCGCCGCCAATTTAAACTGCTTCAACCGAGGCGCCGTGCCAAATGGCGTTATCGTGCCGCGCGGCGAGATAAGCGACACACGGTCGCCAATTTTAAAGCCGTGTCGCTCGGCCAAGCGCACGCCCATAGCCAGCGTGTTGGTTCCGGTTAAATCATCCAAAGAGCCGTCGATAATATTGCCCTGCAAGCTCGGCAATTGCTTCAGCTTCTCGAGCGGCAGCCCCCGCACCAAAACCCCGCGCACGGCCGAGCCAGACGACAACATGGCTTGGCCATCCAGCAGTGGCGTGGCGAACACCACCCCCTCGGCGACCTCTAGCTTTTTCACCAAAGCGTCGCGGTCGGTAAATTCGGTTTGATAGGCGCGGATGGTGGCGTGGCCGTTGACGCCCAAAATGCGGTCGAGCAAATCGGCGCGAAAGCCCGTCATCACGGCCATGACGACAATCAAAGTCGCCACGCCCAGCATGATGCCCAAAAACGAAATGCCCGCAATCACCGAGATGAAACTCTCGCGTCGGCGCGAACGCAGATAGCGGCCGGCAATTTGCCATTCTAAAACGCCAAAAGCGCGCGTCATGCCGACATCCTGCTTTCCATTTCCAGTCTACTTGGCGCTTTCTGGTGGCGACGACAATAGAGCTATCGCCGCGTCCAGCGCCAAAACGTGTTTCTCTCCGGTGGCTCGATTTTTAATTTCCACTTCGCCACCCTCGGCCCCGCGTGGGCCAATGACCGCCTGCCAAGGCAGACCAATCAAATCCATCGTCGAGAATTTCGCCCCCGCCCGATCGTCTCTATCATCATAAAGAACATCAAGGCCGTTTTGTGACAGCGTCTCGAACAAGCTCTCGCACATGGCATCGCAGCCCTCATGGCCTGGTTTTAAGTTAATCAGCCCAACATGAAACGGCGCCACCGCCCATGGCCAAATAATGCCGTCCTCATCGTGACTGGCTTCAATAATGCCGCCAACCAGACGCGAGACGCCAATGCCGTAAGAGCCGCCATGCACGGGCGTGTCTTTGCCATCGGGGCCAGCCACTTGCGCGTTCATCGCGGTGGAATATTTTTGCCCGAAGTAGAAAATATGCCCGACTTCAATGCCGCGCGCGGTGAGCTGTTTCTCGGCTGGCACTTGCTCGGCGAACATCGCGCTATCGTGCATCTCATCGGAGCGCGCATAATATTGCGTGAAGCTGTCAATGGTCGGTGCTAAATCAGCGTCATAATCAGCCTCCGGCACGGGCAAGTCTAGGATGTCGCTATGGCAGAAAATCTCCGACTCGCCGGTCTCGGCCAGAATGATAAACTCATGACTCAGCTCGCCGCCAATCGGCCCCGTATCGGCCGCCACTGGCATGGCCTTTAGACCCATACGGCGGAAGCTGCGCAAATAGGCGATGAACATTTTATAGTAAGCGGTGCGCGCCGAATCCTCATCGATGTCGAAACTATAGCCATCTTTCATCAAAAATTCGCGCCCCCGCATGACGCCGAAACGCGGGCGTATCTCATCGCGGAATTTCCACTGAATATGATAGAGGTTTTTCGGCAAATCCTTATAGCTAACGACATTGTCGCGAAAAATCTGCGTAATCAGTTCTTCATTGGTTGGGCCATATAAAAGGTCACGACCATGGCGGTCGGTGATGCGCAGCATTTCTTTGCCATAGTCTTCATAGCGACCGGACTCGCGCCAGATATCGGCCGATTGCAAGGTCGGCATTAGCATTTCAATGGCGCCTGCCTTGGCTTGCTCGTCGCGCACAATGGCTTCGATTTTGCGCAAAGCCCGCAAGCCCAACGGCAGCCAGCTATAAATCCCCGCCGCGCTCTGGCGCACCATGCCGGCGCGCAACATCAATCGATGCGAAACGATTTGCGCTTCCGATGGGGTCTCCTTGAGGGTCGGGAGAAAATAATTCGACATTCTGTTGGACTGTGAATACATGTGCGTTTCCTTGCGTCTTAACCTAGCCTTAAGTCATAACATGAGCCGTGTCTGGTGCAAGCAATTGCGTCTTTGCCCCGCCCCAAAGAAAACCACATAAAGCGCAAATAAAAGATGACAGCTCGAAGGAATATAGCTAGGTTTTTTAAGTGGATGAGGACTTTGTCCTCGGGTTTTGGGAGGAACCTTTCGAGCTTGCTCGAAGCACATAGATAGCGAGGTCATCGATGCGAATCGAAGGTCTCGCTTTTTTATGCCGGAAGCTTAAATCTGGTTTATCGCTGGCCACGAAAATCTGGCAGAAACGGAATATCCGCATTAGCCAAAGCGCCGCTGGTCAGCAGATAATAAATTCCGGCATATAATACGCCCGATATCAAAGTGGTAATAAACAATTTGCGGCCAATGCGCGGCTGCGACGGCGCGCCGCCTTCAGACCCTGGCACCACTTCGCCCGCTTCCGATTGCGACACCACGCCAAATGGCAAAACCATAAATAGCGTTAAAAACCAAACGATGCCGTAAATCGCAAAGCCAAAAAAAAATCCAATTTCAATCATCGCCCGTCTCCCTAAACCTCAATAAAGCTTACCAGCACCATCGGCTTTTTGCTCCAGCGACGCGCCATCTCGCGGCGCACGCCAATGCGAATATCATTCTCGGCGCGCTCGGGCGTCAGCTTGCCGCTCGACGGAATGGCGCGCTCGACGGCATCCAATGCCCAATCGACGAGCTTCACCATGCCATCATCTTCTGGCAGGCCTGCGGTGGAAACCTCAAAACGCCCCGCCAATCGATTGGCTTTGTTAATCGGCACAGCCACGAACACCACGCCTGTCTCCGACAGTTTGCGCCGGTCGCGGGTCGCCAGATGTTTGCCATGGGTCAATACCGAGCCGTCCAAATACAACCGCCCCGTCGGCACCACATTAATCACCTCGGTGGGGCCTGGAGCGATGCGAACCAAATCGCCATTGTGAATCCGCAAAGGCTCCGGCACGCCTAGCTCTTTGGCCAGTGCCGCATGGGCGATGAGATGGCGATGTTCGCCATGCACAGGCAGCGCAGCGCGCGGGCGCGCCCAGCTATACATATCGGCCAGCTCGTCGCGGCACGGATGCCCCGACACATGAATATCCGTGCCAATGGGCGTGATAATTTCGACGTCCAATTGCGCCAATTTATTTTGCAGCGAGAGGATTTCTTTTTCATTGCCCGGGATCATTTTCGACGAGAAAATAACTCGGTCGCCTGCCTCTAGCGTGAGATGCGGGTGGTGGCCATTGGCCATCCGCCCGAGCGCCGCATTGGCCTCTCCTTGGCTACCCGTGCAGCACAGCAGCAATTTATCGGGCGGCAAATAGCCCGCATCTTTATCTTCAATCAGCTCGGGGAATTGCGTCATATAGCCAGTTTTGCGCGCCGCCTGATAAATCTTATGCATGCCGCGCCCCGCCAAACACAAATGCCGACCCGATTTTACCGCCACTTCGGCAATGCTGGTCATCCGCGCCACATTGGAGGCAAAGGTCGTAATCACCACGCGCCCCGGGCTATCGGCCACGGCTTCCAGCAGATTTTTGGCGACATCGGCTTCCGAGCCAGAGCGCCCCGCCGACAGCACATTGGTGCTATCGCAAATAATCGCGTCAATGCCCTTATCTCCAAGCGCCTGCAGGCGGTCGACCTCGGTCAGCCGACCAATCACTGGGTCGGGGTCAATCTTCCAGTCGCCCGTGTGCAACGCCCGATAGCCATCCACCTCAATGGCAATGGCGCTCGGCTCGGCAATCGAATGGGTTAGGCAAATATAATCGAGCGAGAAAGGCCCCAACTCCAAATGCGCGTCCGTGTCGATAATGTTTAGCTCGACTTCCTCGAGGATGCCGCGCTCGGACAATTTGCCTTTGACCAATTCGGCCGTGAAAGGCGTTGCATAAAGCGGGCATTTCAACCGATGCCAAAGATGCGCCACCGCCCCAATATGGTCTTCATGGCCATGCGTCAGCAAGATGCCCAAAAGGCGATCTTTGCGTTGTTCGATAAATTCAATATCGGCGGTAATCAAATCGACGCCCGGCTCATAGGAGCCACCAAAAGTAACCCCAAGGTCAACCATCAGCCAATCGCGATCGCCGCGCGGGCCATAGCCGTAGAGATTGCAATTCATGCCAATCTCGCCGGTGCCGCCTAGGGGTAAAAATACCAATTCGCTGTTCTGCTCAGCCATTTTGTCCATTCTCAGGGAAGAAAATATCCCCTGCATCAATTACCTGCGTCTCGCCCGCTTCATCTTGAAGTTGCAGCGCGCCCTTCTCGTCGATATCTATAAAGATACCCTTAATCTCTCGGTTTTCCAGTCGCGCCACCAGCGGGCTGCCGATGCCATGCGCGACACCGCGCCAAGCCTGCAAGACGGGTGCGAAACCGCCCATTTTCCACTGCTGATAAATCCGCTCGAAAGCCGCCGCCAAAATCTCTAAAGCCTCGAGCTGGCTCGGCACTTGGCTCAGATAGGCCGAAAGATCGGTCGCTGGATAGGGCGTATCCTCGGGATGCGAGGTCAAATTAAGCCCTAGCCCGATGGCCAACCAGCGACGATGTTTATCTTGCTGCGTGCTTTCCAATAAAATGCCCGAGGCTTTTTTGCCATCCATCAGCACATCATTCGGCCATTTTAAACTGACGCTGGCCGCTTGGCGTCCCTGCCTATCTAGAAAATGGCGCACGGTGGCCTCTAAAGCCAAGCCAGCCACGAAGGCCAATTGGCCAGCTAATTTTGGCTCCGGCGCATCGGGTAAATAAAGGGTGGTCATCAGATTGCCCGTTGGGCTATCCCAAGCGCGTCCGCGTCTGCCGCGCCCTGCGGTTTGCACATCGGCGACAATCCAAGTTGGCCGAGGGTTATTGGCCTCTGCCATGCGTCGGGCTTCTTCATTGGTGCTGTCCACCGTTTTTAGGTGGAGCCAGTGATATCCATTTGGCAGGCTTATCACCTTGCTGAAATGCCTTTCGCAGCATCTAGCGCGGCTTGGCCAATCTCGCCGCTTTGCATCAGCGCCGCGCCGGCCATATTCGACAGCTCAATCAGCGGCGCCGGATAGACGAAGAACAGCAAAGTAAAAGCCGTCATCCCGCCCGCCAGAATAGATAGCTCGCGCGGCATGGCCTCGTTCACATCTTCTGTTGGCGGGTCGAGATACATGGTTTTGACAATCCGCAGATAGTAATAAGCCCCCACCACACTGGCCAAAACGCCCAGAATAGACAAGCTATACAGCCCCGCATCCATGGCGGCGCGGAAGACAAATAATTTACCAAAAAAGCCAGCCATCGGCGGAATACCTGCCAGCGAGAACATTAAAATAGCCAAACAGCCCGCCATGAACGGACGGGTTTGGCTGAGGCCTGCCAAGTCTTCGATTTTTTCGACCGGCCCACTGTCGCGGCGCATCGACAAGATGCAGGCAAATGTGCCGAGCGTCATCACCGCATAAAGCGCCATATATAAAATGACACTGGAAACCCCCGCAGGCGAAACCGCCGCAAAGCCGACGAGCGCGAAACCCATATGGCCGATAGACGAATAGGCCATCAGGCGTTTGATATTTTGCTGGCCAATGGCAGCAAACGCGCCAAGCGCCATGCTGGCAATCGAGATGAGAATAATAATCTGCTGCCACGCCACCATCGCATCGCCAAAGCCGGTCATCATAATGCGGAGGAAAATCGCCATGCCGGCAATTTTAGGCGCGGCTGCAAAGAAAGCCGTCACCGAAGTCGGCGCGCCTTCATATACATCGGGCGTCCACATGTGGAACGGCACGGCGGAAATTTTAAACGCCAGACCCGCCATTAAGAACACCAGACCAATCACTTGCGCCATTGGCAAAATGCCGCCTTCGGGCTGGAAGGCCATCGCGATTTCGCTGAAATTGGTGGAGCCAGAAAAGCCGTAAACCAGCGAAGCGCCATACAGCAGCATGCCCGAGGATAAGGCGCCGAGAACAAAATATTTCAGACCCGCTTCGGTGGAGCGCAAGCTATCGCGATTGATGGCGGCGACCACATAAAGCGCCAGACTTTGCAGCTCAATGCCCATATAGAGCGAGATTAAATCATTGGCCGAAATCATCAGCCCCATGCCCGTGGCCGCGAGAACCAACAGGATGGAATATTCAAAGCGGGCTAGTTTTTCGCGGCGCAAAAACCGTTGCGACATGATAATCGCCACGGCGGTGGCGGCAAAAGTCAGCACTTTCATCAGCGAGGCAAAACTATCCATGACGAAAGATTTGTTAAACGCATAGGCCGTCGCATCCGACGAATACCCTGCCGCCAAAACGCCCGCCAAAGCCAACAGCCCGACAGCGCCATAGTCGACGGTGCGGGTCGCGTCTTTTTCGGAAAAAGCGCCGACCATCAAAAGCCCCAAAGCCCCGATGAACAGCACCAGCTCGGGCAGGATAAGTAAAATATCGTTCATAAATTGCGTTGTCATGATCTTACTCCACCGCCTGCACTTCGAGGCCATAATAGTGATTGACCAAAGCTTCTTGATAGCCAGACACAAGCGCCTCAACCGATGGCGCGGTTAGCTCTAGAATAGGCATCGGCCAGAAACCGAAAACAATCGTGGCGATAACCAGAGGCGCGATGATGAATATCTCCCGCCGATCCATATCTGCGATTTGCTGCAAGCCTTCATGCTCGATGCGGCCAAAGCTGACACGCCGATATAGCGACAGCGCGTAGACCGCCGAGAAAATTACCCCACTGGCGGCAAATAAAGCCGTCCATGTGCTGACTTGGAAAGTGCCGATAATCGTCAAGAACTCGCCGACAAAACCAGAGGTGCCAGGCAGGCCGACATTGGCCATGGTGAACAGCAAGAACACCGTGGCAAAGATGGGCATGCGATTGGCCAGCCCGCCATAAGCGGCAATCTCGCGCGTATGCATACGGTCATAGACCACGCCGACGCAAAGGAATAGCGCGCCCGAAATCCAACCATGCGAAAGCATTTGGAACACCGCCCCTTGCACGCCTTGCATGGTGGCGGAGAAAATACCCATGGTTACAAACCCCATATGGGCGACCGAAGAATAGGCGATGAGTTTTTTCATATCCTCTTGGGCGAAAGCCACCAGAGACGTGTAAACAATGGCAATGGCGCTCAAGGCTAAGACCATGGGCGAGAACATATCCGAGGCGATGGGGAACATTGGCAAGGAAAAGCGCAAGAACCCATAGCCGCCCATTTTCAACAACACACCCGCCAAAATAACCGAGCCTGCCGTGGGCGCTTCCACGTGCGCGTCGGGCAGCCATGTATGCACTGGCCACATGGGCATTTTAACCGCAAAGCTTGCAAAAAACGCGAGCCAGAGCCAAGTCTGCACATCGGCATCGAAACCGTGCGCCGCTAAATCTGGAATGAAAGTCGTGCCGGTCTGCCAATACATATACAAAATGGCCAAGAGCATCAGCACCGAGCCGACCAGCGTATAGAGGAAGAACTTAAAGCTCGCATAAATCCGGCGCGCGCCGCCCCAAATGCCGATGATAAGGAACATCGGAATGAGACCCGCTTCAAAGAAGAGATAAAACAGAATGATATCCATGGAGCAGAAGACGCCAATCATCAGCGTTTCCAGCACCAAGAAAGCCAGCATATATTCGCGCACGCGGGTTTTCACCGAGACCCAACTGGCCAGAATGCAAATCGGCATAAGCGCTGCGGTCAACACAACAAACAGCACCGAAATGCCATCCACGCCCATGGCGTAATCAATGCCCGGCGCTAGCCATTGCGCGCGTTCGACGAATTGAAAGCCAGCCTCGCTGCCATCAAAGCGGGTGACCATGAAAATGCTGAGCAGCAAAGTCACCACAGTCGTCCAAAGCGCTACGGCGCGAGAATTTGCAGCCACGGTCTCTTCGTCGCCGCGCACCAATAGGATAAACAGCGCGCCGAGGAGCGGTAAAAACGTGAGGGTCGAGAGAAGCGGCCAATCAATCATATGCGTATTCCTATATCTTCCCTATTGCGCCGTCAGCATCAGCCACGTCACGAAACTGGCAACACCCAGCAGCATGACAAAAGCATAATGATAAACAAAACCAGTTTGCAGGCCGACGATACGGCGCGTGACCCGCTGGACGCTCGAGGCTATGCCATCGGGGCCCAAGCCATCGATAATGGCGCCATCGCCGCCTTTCCACAAAACCCGCGCAATCCATTTGGCAGGGCGCACGAAAAGGAAGTCGTAAATCTCGTCGAAATACCATTTGTTGAGCAGGAACTTGTAAATCAGGTCGTGCTGCTCGGCGATTTCGCCCGGCCATTTCGGATAGCGGATGTACATAATATACGCCAAAACGAAACCAGAGAGCATCATCAGCAATGGCGATAATTTCACCCAGCTCGGCACATTGTGCAAATCATGCAGCACATGATTGTCGGCGGAGGTGAAAATCGTGCCGCTCCAGAACGCGGTTTGCGTGTCGCCGATAAACAATCCGGAGAAAGCAAAGCCAGCAATCAAAGCGCCAAAGGCCAGCACAATCAGCGGCACCAGCATAACCGGTGGGCTTTCATGCACATGGCTCAGCGTATCGTTCGAGCAGCGCGGCGCGCCAAAGAACGTCAGGAACATCAACCGCCAGCTATAAAATGACGTGAAGAAAGCGGCGATGATGAGCATAGCAAAAGCAACCATATGCGGCGCCGCATGGGCGGCAAATGCGCCTTCGATAATCGCATCTTTGGAGAAATAACCCGCCGTGAGCGGAAAGCCCGTCAAAGCAATCGTGCCGATGAACATCATCAGGAATGTTGCGGGAATGAGCTGGCGAAGGCCGCCCATTTTGCGCATATCTTGCTCGTCGCCCATGGCGTGAATGACCGAGCCGGCGCCTAAGAACAGCAGCGCTTTGAAAAACGCATGGGTGAACAAATGGAACATAGCCGCTTGATAGGCGCCAATGCCAAGGCCGACAAACATATAGCCAAGCTGCGAACAGGTGGAATAAGCAATCACCCGCTTGATATCATTTTGTACCAGCCCAACCGTGGCGGCGAAAAATGCGGTAATCGCGCCAATGACAATCACCACATTCAGCGCGGTTTGCGACAGCTCAAACAAAGGCGAACAGCGCGCCACGAGGAACACGCCCGCCGTTACCATGGTCGCGGCATGAATGAGCGCCGACACAGGGGTCGGGCCTTCCATGGCGTCGGGTAGCCAAGTGTGCAGCAAGAATTGCGCCGACTTGCCCATGGCGCCCATGAACAAAAGCAAGCAAATCGTTGTCAGAGCCGGCAGTGTCATGCCGAGGAAATCAAATTTGCCATTGGCCAAAGCCCCCGCCGCCGCAAAGACTTCGTCAAATTGCAACGAGCCGACCGAATAATAAATCGCCGACATGCCGAGGATGAGACCAAAGTCCCCTACCCGATTGACCACAAAGGCTTTCATGGCGGCTGCATTGGCCGAGGCTTTTTTGAACCAGAAACCGATGAGCAAATAAGACGCCAGCCCCACGCCTTCCCAGCCAAAGAACAGCTGCAAGAAATTATCCGCCGTCACCAACATCAACATCATGAAAGTGAACAAAGACAGATAAGCAAAAAAGCGAGCGCGATGCTCGTCGTGGCTCATATAGCCGATGGAATAGACATGCACGAGCGAGGAAACCCCCGTCACGACAACCAGCATAACCACCGTCAGCGTGTCGATGCGCAAAGTCCAGTCGATCACCAGACTGCCCGATTGCAACCAGCTCAGCACCAGAATTTTGCTGGCATTTCCATTCAGCCCAACATCCACAAAAGCCACGCAAGACAAAAGCGCCGAGGCAATCAGCAGTCCCGTGGTGATATATTCAGAGTTGCGGTGGCCGATAACCCGGCCAAACAAACCCGCAATAAGCGCTCCGAGGAGCGGGAAAAAGACAATCGCCTGATACATGGGTTAGCCTTTCATCTGACTGACATCTTCAATTGCGATGCCGCCACGATTTCGGAAATAAACGACAAGAATGGCCAGGCCAATCGCGGCCTCGCCAGCAGCCACCGTCAGCACGAGGAGCGCAAAAACCTGCCCCACTAAATCGCCGAGATAGGCCGAAAAAGCCACAAGGTTGATATTCACCGCCAAGAGCATCAGCTCAATCGACATGAGAATAATGATGACGTTTTTCCGGTTCAGAAAAATGCCAAACACGCCAATGGTAAAAAGAATGGCCGCGAGCGTTAGATAATGTGTCAGTCCAATCATCGTCTAAATGCCTTCCCCAGGTTTAATATCCACCAGTTCCACCGCATCTTCGCGCGTGCGCGCGTTTTGCTTGGCGATGTCTTGGCGTTTTGGATTGTTCGATTTCACCAAAGTCAAAACAATGGCGCCAATCATCGCGACCAGCAAAATGGCACCCGCGGTTTGGAATAAGAAAATATAATCGGTGTAAAGCACCCGACCCAAAGCTTCGGCATTGGTCATGCCTTCGGGCGTGGCACTTGGCAATTGCCCTTTGTCGACCAAGGTCGAGGAAGCGCCAAACACCAGCAATAGCTCCAGCAGCAAAATCAAACCAACCGTCGCGCCAATAGGCATATATTGCAAAAACCCTTCGTTCAACTCGGCGAAATCAATATCTAGCATCATCACGACGAACAAGAATAACACCGCCACGGCGCCGACATAGACCACCACCAAAATGAGCGCGAGAAACTCGGCTCCCAGCAAAACGAACAGGCCTGCCGAATTGAAGAAAGTAAGAATAAGAAACAGCACCGAATAAACCGGATTGCGCGCGGCAATGACCATAAAGGCACTGGCCACGGAGACCGAGGCAAACAGATAAAAGGCGAGAGATGTAAGCGTCATATGATTTCTACCGGTAAGGAGCGTCTAGCTCGATATTCTTTGCAATTTCCACTTCCCAACGATCGCCATTGGTCAGCAATTTGGCTTTGTCATAGACAAGCTCTTCCCGGGTTTCGGTTGCAAACTCAAAGTTTGGCCCTTCCACGATCGCATCCACCGGACACGCTTCTTGGCAAAACCCACAATAAATACATTTCACCATATCGATGTCATAGCGCACGGTGCGGCGGGTGCCGTCATTATTGCGCGGGCCCGCCTCAATGGTGATGGCTTGGGCGGGGCAAATCGCTTCGCAAAGCTTGCACGCGATGCAGCGCTCTTGCCCGTTGGGGTAGCGACGCAAAGCATGTTCGCCACGAAAGCGCGGGCTAAGGGGGCCCTTTTCATGCGGATAATTGATGGTCGCTTTTTTGCCAAAGAAATAGCCAAGCGCCAAACGAAACGCCGAGACGAATTCGATGAGAAACAAACTGCGAGCTGTGCGGTCTAACCAAGCCATACCAAAACCCTTACGAAGCCATATCAAAATATTGCAAGAAACCCGCCACCAAAACGACATAGAGCAGCGAAATAGGCAGGAAGACTTTCCAGCCCAGACGCATCAATTGGTCATAGCGATAGCGCGGCACGATTACTTTCATCATAGCGAACAGGAAGAACATAAAGCCCATTTTGATAATGAACCAAACCGGCCCCGGCACCCAATTAAACGGCGCGATATCGACCGGTGGCAACCAGCCGCCCAAAAACAAAATGGTCATCATGGCGCACATCAAAACGATGTTGGCCAATTCGCCAATCATAAACACCACATAGGGCGTAGAGGAATATTCGGTCATAAAGCCCGAGACCAATTCACTTTCCGCTTCCGGCAAATCGAAAGGCGGGCGATTGGTTTCGGCCAAAGCCGAGATGAAAAACACCACAAACATGGGAAATAGCGGCACCGCAAACCAGACGGTTTTTTGCGCCAAAACGATATCCGTCAAATTCAACGAGCCAACACACAATAGCACCGTGATGATAACCAAGCCGATGGAGACCTCATAGGATACCATTTGCGCCGCCGAGCGCAGCGCACCCAAAAACGGATATTTGGAGTTGGAAGCCCACCCGCCCATAATCACGCCGTAAACGCCGAGCGAGGAAATCGCGAAAATATATAAAATGCCGACATTGATATCGGCCACTGCCCAGCCTTCATTAACCGGAATAACCGCCCAAGCGCTGAGCGCCAAGAACATGGTCACGAAGGGCGCCAATAAGAAAACCGGCTTATTGGCCGTGGTGGGAATGATGATTTCTTTGAACAAATATTTGGCGATATCGGCAAAACTTTGCAGCAAGCCAAACGGCCCGACCACGGTTGGGCCTTTGCGCAATTGCGCCGCCGCCCAAATTTTCCGGTCGGCCAGCATGAAGAAAGCCAGCGACACCAGAAGCGCCAGAATAATTGCCAAAGAGTGCAGCGTCACCACAAGGGCTGGCCAAATATAGCTATCGAAAAAAGCGCTATCCATGGGTGCCTGTCCCTTCGGTCTCGCCATCGCGTTGCTGTTTGGCTTTGGCGCAATCGGCCATGGTGGCTGAGGCGCGCGCAATGGGGTTGGTGAAATAGAAATCCGTCACGCTATAGGCAAATGCCGCTTTGCTCATTTTCTTGGCCGTCGGCGCTTTTGGCGCGGCGCTCTCGCTCAAGCCATCGATTTGGGCAAAATGCGGCGCCACTTCGAACATTGCACGGCGCAGCTCGGCCAGATTATCGAACGGCAAAGTCAGACCCAAAACTTCCGATAGCGCCCGGAAGATTTTCCAATCTTCGCGCGCTTCACCCGGAGGCGTTGCCGCCTGTTCGGTCATTTGCGGACGCCCTTCGGTGTTCACGTAAATGGCTTGCTTTTCGGTATAGGCGGCGGCTGGCAAAATAACATCAGCACGATGCGCGCCACGGTCGCCATGACTGCCGATATAAATCACAAAAGCATCGCCCAGCGACGCCCCCGCAATTTCATCGGCGCCATATAAAATGACGGTTTCAACCCCCCCGCTTTGCGCCGCCTCTTGTATGCCAGCGACATCCAAGCCGCCCTCGCCTGGCAGCAAGCCGAGGTCGAGGCCAGCCACGCGCGCGGCCGCCGTGTGCAGCACGTTAAAGCCGTTCCATGTGGCAGAAATCGCCGCAGATTTTTCGGCCAGCTCAATCGCTGCCGCCAAAACCGCATCGCCATCGGCACGCGTCAGCGCACCTTGGCCGACGATAATCATCGGGCGTTCCGCCTTGGCCAAAGTCTCGCTAAAGCCATGTTTGCCAGCCAGCAAATCGGCCAGAGTATCGGCGCCCGCGCCAATGTTTTCCGCTTCATAAGTCAAATCGACAGGCGCGCCAATCTTGGCAATGGGGAAATTACCCATCAAATAGCGTTTGCGAATCCGCGCGTTCAACACCGGCGCTTCTAGGCGCGGGTTGGTGCCAATCAGCAATAGGGCATCGGCGTCTTCAATGCCAGCGATGCTGGTGTTGAAAATATAATTGCCGCGCGGGCCCGAGAGTTTGGCGCCATCTTGGCGGCAATCGACATGCGGGCTTTGCAATTTATCCATCAAGGCTTTCAAAGCAAATTGGCCTTCGCCGCAAACCAAATCGCCAGCAATGGCCGCCGTTTTGGCGCCTTTGCCTTTCAGTTTTTTGGCAATCAGCGCAAAGGCATCGTCCCAACTGGCGGGCGCGAGGTTTTTTCTGGCGCGCACGTAAGGGCGGTCGAGGCGTTGTGTGTTCAAGCCATCCCAGATAAACCGAGACTTATCAGATAGCCATTCTTCGTTCACATCATCATGGTTGCGCGGCATAATCCGCATGGCTTCGCGGCCACGCATATCGACGCGAATATTGCTGCCCACCGCGTCCATCACATCGATGGTTTCGGTTTTCTTCAGCTCCCACGGACGCGCGGTAAACGCGTAAGGGCGCGAGGTCAGCGCGCCGACGGGGCAAAGGTCGATGACATTGCCCGACATCTCACTGTCCAGCGAGGCCTCCAAATAAGTGGTGATTTCCATGTCTTCGCCGCGGCCAATGGCGCCAATTTCTGGCACACCTGCCACTTCTTGGGCGAAGCGCACGCAACGGGTGCAATGGATGCAGCGCGTCATAATGGTGCTAACCAACGGCCCCATATGTTTGTTTTCCACGGCGCGTTTATTATCGGCAAAACGGCTGGCATCGCCCCCAAAGCCGAGCGCTTGGTCTTGCAAATCGCATTCGCCGCCTTGGTCGCAAATCGGGCAATCGAGCGGATGGTTAATCAGCAAAAATTCCATCACGCCTTCGCGGGCCGCTTTCACGCTCTCGGATTTTGTGCTGACCACCATATCGGGCGCCACAGGCATGGCGCAGCTAGCAACGGGCTTGGGCGCTTTTTCGACTTCCACCAAACACATGCGGCAATTGCCAGCGATGGAGAGGCGTTCGTGATAACAAAAGCGCGGAATTTCTGCGCCCGCTTCTTCGCAAGCCTGCAAAATGGTGGTGCCGGGCGCGACCGAAACCGAGACGCCATCGACCGTAAGATTTACCTGATCGCTCATTATTCAGCTGCCTCCTGATGGCTCGGCCCTTGCGTTAAACGCGCTTCGATGAGCGGACGGAAATGCCGGATAAGCCCTTGCACAGGCCACGCCGCCGCATCGCCGAGCGCACAAATCGTATGTCCCTCAATTTGCTTGGTCACTTGCAGCAGCATGTCAATTTCTTTGACCTGCGCTTCGCCAGCCGCCATGCGCTCTAACACGCGCCACATCCAGCCCGTGCCTTCGCGGCACGGCGTGCATTGGCCGCAGCTTTCGTGTTTGTAAAAATGCGAAATACGCGCAATCGCCTTAATGATGTCGGTCGATTTATCCATCACAATCACCGCCGCCGTGCCAAGACCCGACTGCACTTCTTTTAGACTATCGAAATCCATCAACACCGTGTCGCAAATTTCTTTCGGCAAAAGCGGCACCGACGAGCCGCCCGGAATCACCGCCAGCAAATTATCCCAACCGCCGCGAACACCGCCTGCATGTTTTTCAATCAGCTCTTTTAGCGGAATGCCCATTTCTTCTTCGACATTGCACGGATTATTGACATGACCCGAAATGCAAAACAATTTGGTGCCCGTATTGCCATCGCGACCCAGACCCGAAAACCAGCCGCCGCCCCGACGACAAATCGTCGGCGCCACGGCAATGCTTTCCACATTATTGACCGTGGTTGGGCAACCATAAAGCCCCATATTGGCGGGGAAAGGTGGCTTCAAACGCGGCTGACCTTTTTTGCCTTCGAGGCTTTCAATCAGCGCGGTTTCTTCGCCGCAAATATAAGCGCCCGCACCGTGGTGGACGTAAATATCGTAATCCCAACCCGAGCCAGCTGCGTTTTTGCCCAAAAGACCCGCCGCATAGGCTTCATCGACGGCGCGTTGCACGGCTTCGCGCTCGCGAATAAATTCGCCGCGCACATAAATATAACAAGCATGGGCGCCCATCGCAAAACCGGCCAGCAAACAACCTTCCAGCAATTTATGCGGCTCATGGCGCAAAATATCGCGGTCTTTGCAGGTGCCTGGCTCGGACTCATCGGCGTTGATTACCAAATAATGCGGACGGCCATCGTTTTCTTTCGGCATGAACGACCATTTCAATCCAGTCGGGAAACCCGCCCCGCCGCGCCCGCGCAAGCCAGAGGCTTTCACTTCGTCGATAACCCAATCGCGGCCTTTTTTAATCAGCTCGCCCGTGCCGTCCCAATCGCCGCGCGCTTTCGCAGCCGTTAAGTCCGCCCCGTCGAGGCCATAAATATTTTTGAAAATCCGGTCTTCATCACGCAACATTATTTGTCACCTTTCAACACAGTAAGCCCGCCTTCGGGCTCGGATCCATGGCGGCTATTTTGTGGGCCCGTCGCAACGGGCTTGCCATTGCGTAGGTCGTCGAGCAATTGCCCGAAGTTTTCCGCCGTCAAATCTTCATAAAAATCATCGTTAATTTGCACCATGGGCGCATTCACACACGCGCCCAAACACTCGACTTCGAGCCAGCTCAATTTGCCGTCCTCGGTAATATCGCCCTGCTCGCCAATCACTTTGCGGCAAACCGATTTCAAATCATCGGCTCCGCGCAACCAGCACGGCGTTGTGCCGCACAGCTGCACAAAATGTTCGCCCACGGGCGAGAGATTAAACATCGTGTAAAAAGTCGCCACTTCCATGGCGCGAATATGCGGCATGTCCAGCATATCGGCGACATAGCGAATGGCCGGCTCGGGCAGCCAACCGGCTTGCTTTTGCGCTTGCCACAATAGCGGAATAATCGCGCTGGCTTGGCGGCCTTGTGGAAATTTGGCAATTTGGCCTTCCGCCCAGCTTACGTTTTCATCGGTGAAAGCGAAGCTATCGGGTTGTTCGGCATGTAGGCGGCGTACACTCATCGGTCAACTTCCCCAAATACAATATCCAGTGAGCCCAAAATAGCCGACACATCGGCCAGCATATGGTCGCGGCTCAAGTAATCCAGCGCGTGCAAATGGGCAAAGCCCGGCGCGCGAATTTTACAGCGATAGGGTTTGTTCGAGCCATCCGAAATCAGATAGACGCCAAACTCGCCTTTGGGCGCTTCCACGGCTGAGTAAACTTCGCCTTGCGGCACGTGATAGCCCTCGGTGTAAAGTTTAAAATGGTGGATGAGCGCTTCCATCGATTGCTTCATCTCGCCGCGTTTGGGCGGCACAACTTTGCCATCTTGCGACGACACAGGCCCCGTCGGCATATTCGCCAAACACTGTTTCATAATGCGAATGGACTGGCGCATTTCTTCGACGCGGCACAAATAGCGGTCGTAGCAATCGCCGTTTTTGCCCAAAGGCACCTCGAATTGCATATCATTGTAAACTTCATAGGGCTGCGAACGGCGCAAATCCCAAGCCAAGCCAGAGCCGCGCGCCATAACGCCCGACATGCCCCAATTCTGCACGTCCTCGGGCGTCACAATGCCAATATCGACATTGCGCTGCTTGAAAATACGGCTATCGGTCAACAGGCCTTCAATGTCATCCAGCACTTTCAAGAACGGGTCGCAAAAGGCGTCAATATCGTTGAGCAGAGCTTGCGGCAAATCTTGATGCACGCCGCCCGGACGGAAATAAGCCGCATGAAGACGCGCGCCACAGGCACGTTCATAAAAAATCATCAGCTTTTCGCGTTCTTCAAAACCCCATGTGATTGGCGTCAAAGCGCCCACGTCGAGGGCTTGCGTGCAGATGTTCATAATATGGTTGAGAATGCGGCCAATCTCGCAATAGAGAACCCGAATATACTGCCCCCGAGCCGGCACGCTCACGTCCATCATGCGCTCGACGGCCAGCGCATACGCATGCTCTTGGTTCATCGGCGAGACATAATCGAGGCGGTCGAAATACGGCAGGCTTTGCAGATAGGTTTTATGCTCGATGAGCTTTTCCGTGCCGCGATGCAGCAGCCCAATATGCGGGTCAATGCGCTCGACGCGCTCGCCATCCAAATCCATCACCAAGCGCAGCACGCCGTGCGCGGCTGGGTGTTGGGGGCCAAAGTTAATCGTAAACTTACGGTCTTCTTGAGTGTTTTGTTCGATGCTCGCCGACATGATTAACCCTCCTGCCCTTCGGTAGAGGCTTTTTCATCGCCTGGTAACACGCCCTCGGGAATTAAATTGGCCGCACGCGCGCCTTCCCATGGGCTTTCAAAATCAAAATCGCGGAACTCTTGCACCAAAGATACAGGCTCTTGGATAACCTTTTTGGCGTCATCGTCGTAGCGCACTTCGACGTGGCCACTGAGCGGGAAGTCTTTGCGCAAAGGATGGCCTTCAAAACCATAGTCGGTCAGCAGGCGGCGCAAATCAGGATGGCCTGCGAATAAAATGCCATACATATCGAAGGCTTCGCGCTCAAACCAATCGGCCACATCAAATAGGCCGGTGGCGCTTGGCACTTGGGTTTGCTCGCCCGCTTGCAGCTTGACGCGCACGCGCTGGTTTTGCGTCATCGACAGCAGATGATAAACCACATCAAAGCGCAAAGGCCGCTCTGGATAATCGGCACCACAAAGGTCAATCAATTGGGTGAACGCGCAATCGCTATCGTCGCGCAGGAACTTCAACACGGCCTCAATATGGCCAGGGTTTACTTCCAGCGTCAGCTCGCCAAAACTTACGTAATGATTGGCCAATTTGTCGCCAAGCTGGCTTTTCAAATGCGCGATGAGGGTTTGCTGTTTCGACATCTCTCGTCCTAACGCTCAATCGTTCCGGTGCGGCGGATTTTCTTTTGCAGCATCAAAATGCCGTAAAACAAAGCCTCTGCCGTTGGCGGGCAACCCGGTACGTAAATATCGACCGGAACCACGCGGTCACAGCCGCGAACCACCGAATATGAATAATGGTAATAGCCACCGCCATTGGCGCAAGAGCCCATGGAAATCACATAACGCGGCTCTGGCATTTGGTCGTAAACTTTGCGCAAAGCAGGTGCCATTTTATTGGTCAATGTGCCCGCGACAATCATCACATCGGATTGGCGCGGACTGGCGCGCGGCGCCACGCCATAGCGCTCAATGTCGAGGCGCGGCATTTGAATGTGCATCATCTCCACGGCGCAGCAAGCCAAGCCGAACATCATCCAATGCAAGGAGCCGGTGCGCGCCCAATTAACCAGGTCTTCTGAGGATGCCAACACAAACCCTTTGTCGGCCAATTGATCCGACACTTGTTCGTAATACGGGTCGGCCATCGGCGCTGGAAGGGTTTTCTTTAACTCGGTTACATCGTTTTTTGACATGTTTGCTATCCCCTAGTCCCAGTCCAACGCGCCTTTGCGCCACTCATAGGCAAAGCCCACGGTCAGCACAGACAAGAAGAACATCATGGACCAAAATCCGAACAGGCCGACCTCCCCAAAGGCGACCGCCCAAGGGAATAGGAAAGCCACTTCCAGATCAAAAATAATGAACAAAATCGCGACGAGATAGAACTTCACATCGAACTTCATACGCGCATCATCAAACGCCTCAAAGCCGCACTCATAGGGCGCGTTTTTTTCGGGGTCTGGATTATAGGGAGCGATTAACAGCGGTGCGAACAACAGGGCTGCCGTGATAACGGCCGACAGACCCATGAAGATTAAAATCGGGTAATAATTGCTCAGCAAATCATGCATGTGACGCGCTCTTTCCGTCTTTTACAGGACAAAAAATTAGAAAGGCAAACCAGCCTCTTTCGCGCGGAGTATAGTTGCCCTTCGTGGCTTTGCAACACCAATTTGCGCGCCCTTTTGGCACATATTTCATCGGGTTTTTCTGCCCCGCCAGCAAGCCCTTAAAACTGCCATGTCAGCGAGGCGGCGGCTGTGGTTTTGCTGAAATCATTATCGCCCGAAACCGCCTTCATCGAGAAGTTAAAAGTCATGCCCGCATCCATGTAGATTTCTCCCCCCAAGGAGAGCGACGTATCGGCGACATCGTCGGCCGCATCGACCACGGCATAGGCATTGCCATCCACCGTGTAATTCGCCGTTTCGCCGTCGAGCAGCGAAGACACCGAATGCGTTAGCTCGCTATAAATTCGCCACGGCAACCGCGAAAACGGATTGCGGCCTTTATAATTCAACCGCAGGCGGGCAAATTGCGCCAAGGATTGGATATCGCGCTTGGCCGTGCTGAGGTAAACATCCTCGTCAAAACTATCTTGTTGCTCGCTGTGCAAACTGCTGCCCAGAGCCACTTCGAGGTTCATCTGGTAAGGATTGCGACGCGACAATCGGCGCTTGGCACCCGCCACGCGAAAATCTGCCAATATCTCGTAAACAATATCGAGATGCGTCGCATCATAGGAAGAGCGGACATCGAAATAGCCGAGATTATTGGTGTTGGAATAAATCCGCCGCACGGTTTCATTGTCCGACACGCCCGCCATCACCATGGCCGAGCCGGAAAACGGGCCAAATGGCAAGACATCCGTAAAGCCCAAACCAACGCCTGTATAGGTGGTGTCGAAAGCATAGACATCTTTGTTCAAGTCATATTCGCTGGCGCTTTGCATCAAAATCAGCTCGGCGTCGAACAGGCCGAAAATACTCTGCTGCACGCTTTGCGCAAAACCTGCCCGTTTGCCTTCCATGGTAAAATTGCGAGCGGCGCTGCCATCATCGTCGAGCGATCCGGAAAACCCAACGCTCTTGAGCTTTTGCGTGCGTCCCAATTCCGACATCTCGCGCCAAATATTGCGCTGCTCGCTGGCATGTTGCTGGTGGATCAATAGAGCCGATGCATAATTGCTCGTGCCAGCCGAAAAGCCCGAAGCCCGCTCGGTTTCATCATCGCCGATGAAAAAGCGGAAATGGTTTGGCTCAAAATCATAATAGTAACTGGCATTATCTGCAGCGGTTAGGGTCACCCGATGCTTTTGCGCATCCGTCCACGAGCTTGACCCATCGAGCGCCGAAATATCGCCCAATAGGCGCGCCCCATCGCCGAGCGTAATCTGGCTGGCGGTGCCTTCCAAGGCCACGGCAATGGGCGAGCTGCCCGCCGCCTGAACTTTGCCGTTAAGGGTAACCGTCGAGCCTTCCCCGACCCGCATGGCGGTGCTGCCAGCCGAAGTGATGCTGCCCGTCGAGACCACGGTCGCTTGAATGCCTGTCAAATCGACGGCCAGCCCGGTGCTGCTGGTGCTTATGGTGCCCGTATTGGTGAGACGATAGGTGGGCGTGCCAACGGGTGCGCCTTGCGTCACCCGAAAGCTGACCCCGGCCGAAGAAATCGTGCCGCTATTGGTAAATTGATGCGCGCCTTCTAGCACATCTTGAAAGAACACGGCCTCTGTGCCAGAAGCCGAAATCGTGCCGCTATTGGTAAAGCGGATATTATCGCCGCCGGTAATATGAAGCGCGTGGTCGCCGCCTGCCGAAATAGCGCCCGAATTGGTTACGCTCACATCGCCATCAAAGCCATCCATCTCGACGGCATTGGCGCCTGCGGCAGCAATCGAGCCGCTATTGCTAAACGTCAATGCCGTATTGGCGGCAACAGTGGCGAGCATGGCATTGGTGCCAGAAGACGACACCGAGCCGCTATTGGCGATTTGCAAATGGGTGGCGAAATCGGAAAAATCCAACACATGATTTGCCGTGCTGGCGGTGCCGGAAATCGTCCCGCCATTGGTGAAATTCAGGGTCGGCGTGGTGGCGGAATTGGTGAAGACCACAACATCATCGGTGGCCGATATGATGGCACCTGAGGCATTGTTAAACGTCAGCGCGCCGCCCCCCTCAAGCTCCACCGCCCGCGTGCCAGTCGCGCGAATGGTGCCGCCCGACAGATTGTCGAAAGTCACGGCGAAATCATTTATATCGACCAACCGCAGCGCATCATTACTGACGTTGCTGGCGTCGCCGGCCAAAATGGAACCGCTATTGTCGAAATTCACTGTGCCATTGATGTCTCGCAAATAAATCGTGCTGCCATCCTCGGCGGAAATCGTGCCACTATTGTTCAGCGTCACGCTGGCGCCCGCCGAGTCAATCGTGCCGGTAATGGCGCCTGTGCCTTGCGTCGACATCGTGCCGCTATTGGTAATTCCCAAAGTCGTTGTGACGCCCGTCACATCCAGCAATTGGGTGGCGCCATCTTCGGTGGCGGAAATTGTGCCTTGGTTGGTAAAGGCCAAAGTGGGGGCTTGCGAGCTGGTGTCGATATTGATGACGCGGTCGCGCGCCTCGATGCGCGCCGTGCCAGAGTTGTTAAAGGTCAGCGCCGAGGCGCCTTCAATCGACACGCCATACTCGCCGCTGGCGCTAATCACCCCGGCGCCTTGGTTGGTAAAGGTCACGCTATTATTGCCAATACCCTCTAGGCGCACGCCGTAGTCGCTCTGCGTCACACTGTCGCCAGCGCTTATCGTGCCGCTATTGGTTACGGTCACGGTGGAGCCAATATTGGAGAGATAAATCGCATTGCCGCCGACACTGCTAATCGTGCCGCTGGCACTATTGGTAATCGCAACCGCCACGCCCCCGGCCCCCAAGGCACCGCGAATGGCGCCTGCGGTCGACCCAACGCTGCTCGCGCCCGCCACAATAGACCCGGCATTGACAACCGTAAGACGGCTCAAAACGCCGGTCGCATCGACCGCCAAATCGCGCCCCGCCGAGAGGCTCGCCCCCTCGCTTTGGGTTAGCGTAACGTCGCGCGAACCGTTTAAGTCGAGCGCCTTATCGCGACCCGCTGAAATTGTGCCAGCATTAGTAATCGCTACCGTGTCGTTGGCGCTGTCAAAACTGCGAAGCCCGATGGCGCGGTCTGAGTCTGTGCGAATGACCCCCGTTGCGCTATTGGTGACGTCGACATCGGCACTGGCGCTGCCGCCGCGCGAGGCGTCGATGACAAAGTTTAGCGCCAGATTGCTCTCGGCATCCGCCTGCGAATGCGTCGCTTCTATTGTGCCGCTATTGGTGATGGTCACGCTGCCTTCGGCATCGGTAAAATCGACCGTGCGATTATAGGCGCGCACGCTCCCTTCATTGGTCAGGGTTAAACTGCCCGTGGCGGAAGCTGCATAAAGCGCGTTGAACGAGCCAGCCGACACGCTCGCCGAGGTGCCGCTATTGGTAATCGTCACATCGCCTGCATTGGCAAAATCGACCGTGCGGCTAACCCCAGCCGAAATAGTGCCTTCATTGGTCAAACTGGCGATGGCCGCAGACGCCGCGATAAGCGCCGTGCTGGCCGTCACCGAAATGGAGCTGCCCGCCCTATTGTTGACGGTGACATCCATAGCATCGGAAGCGCCCGTATCGGAAAACACCAGCGCGCTATCGCTGGTGGAAATAATGGCGCTGGAGGTGCCATTGCCATTGTTCAAAACAATCGCGCCCGAGACATCTTGCAACGATAAGACCCGACTGCTGACGCTCGACAAAGTGCCATTATTGGTAATCGTAAAGTTACCCGTGCTGCCATCGCCGCCAATCACGCTGCGGGTCGAGGCGGTGATGCTGCCGCTATTGGTCAGGGTCAGCGCGCCGGTATAATCGGTGACATCTATCGTATCGCTGGACGCCGAGGACACAGTGCCGGCGTTGAGGAAATCAATATTGGCGGAGTTGGACAGAACAATCGCCGATTGGGTGGGCGAGGAAACAACACCGGTCGCATTATTGGTGAAGGTAAACTGCCCCACGCGGTCGGCGGTCAATAGCCCCAAGGTGCCGGAGTTGCTAACCGTTGTGTTGACGTCATCATCGGCGGTATTGGGCAAGCCATCGGCGTTCACCGGATCGCTTTGCGAGTTCAGCAAGATGCTATCAATCGTGGCGCCAGCGGCATTGGTGATGCTCAAGACATGGGTGTCTGTGCCATCTATATGCGTAATCGAGCCGCCCGCATCGTTCAAAATCGTCAGCCCCACATCCACACTCGTGCCATCGATGCCACTGCCCACGGCGGTGCTACCAATCGTTCCCGTATTGGTCAGCTGCACGTTTGAGGTATTGGACAAATCAACATTCTCGACCGAGCCGGCATTGGCCAAAACAATTTCTTCGGCCGCCGTGGCGCCATCGCTGAACACGAGGTCGCCGTAGATTTCACTATCGGCGCCAATGGTCATCGTAATATCGCTATTGCTGCCGCCATCGTCAAAGGTGATATCGCCGCCGACATCGGCGGTGAAATTAAGCACCAAACCGCCCTCAAACCCAAAGCCGCCCATATCGCGCGAAGAGGCATCAATGGAGGTGCCAGAGATATAGGCGCGTTCAGTGGTATGGGTGTCGGTGGTGTCATCGGCCGCGTCGGTGTCGGTACGCGTGGCGCCAAGGACACACCGATTGTCGATATTGAAACTTAAGTTCTGCCCGCCCGCGACCACGAAACTACTGTCGCTGGCCGCATCGGCATCGGTGCCGTCGAACGGATTTACGAGGAGGCTATCGGGCGTGTTGGAAATGGTCAGCGTGGTCGAGTTCAGCGCGCCACCCGATTGGATGGAGCGGGTATAGCTATATAAATCTTCGCTTAAGAAATCCGTGCCGAAACCGGAAGGTCGCGCTTTGCTGGTCAGCGGCAGGTCGGAAAAATCAATCGCATTGTCGGCGCCCACATCGTCGACGCAATAGCCGATAGAAAAATCAGTTGAGACTTGGGCATAGCTAGTTGTCGGCCCGGCACTCAAAAGGACTGCAAATGTCACCAAGGGGACAAAAACGCGCGTACTTAATCTCACAACTACCTCAACCAACCTAAGCTATGAAACTAAGCTGATTCTAAGCAAGCTTGCCCTTGTGAGGGGGCAGTTAATTATGACGATGTGTGATAAAAATGGCGGGAGTGACGGGACTCGAACCCGCGACCTCCGGCGTGACAGGCCGGCGCTCTAACCAACTGAGCTACACCCCCTAAGGTGTGTTATTCCTTACGGCGCGTCTCAAACACTGTCAAGCCTCTGGCCAGAGAATGTTTGCCTCGCCTGAGAAAAACCAAAACTGGCACTTCCAAGGAAAATGGTGGGCGGTGACGGGATCGAACCGCCGACCCTCTCGGTGTAAACGAGATGCTCTCCCAGCTGAGCTAACCGCCCCACGATTGAAGGCTTTAACGCATAGTTCGCAAGAATGCAAAAAAAAACATCGGCTGCCCTAAAAAAAGAACAGCCGATGCTTTATCAAGGTAAAAGAATACCTAGTTAACGGCGTCTTTCAGAGCTTTACCAGCTTTGAATTTAGGCTGGTTAGAAGCTTTAATTTGAATGGCTTCGCCCGTACGTGGGTTGCGGCCCGTTGTGGCTTTGCGGTGCGATACAGAAAATGTACCAAACCCGACGAGACGAACTTCGCCGCCGTTGCCCAAGGCACCAGCAATGTTGTCCAGCACGCTATCTACGGCTTTGGTTGCATCTACTTTCGACAGACCGCTGTCGTCAGCTACTTGGCTAATAAGATCATTCTTGTTCATGGCAAAATCTCCAAAATAAGTTGTTAAACATCCACAACCAAAGCCTATGCGCCGATTCCAGTTGGCGTCAAAGAAAAATACGCTGTTTTCTGAGGATTTTTCTGAAAGAAATTAATGCGTCTGCGAAGCCCCTCGGCCATTTTCCGTCGCCAACTTCTGGCTGGCATAATAAGCGTCCTCATCCCACTCGATCGCTTTGGGCGCTTTTTGCAAAGCGTGATGCAAAACTTCATCCATGGTTTCGACCGGAATAATCTCAAGTCCCTCTTTGATATTATCTGGGACTTCCGCGATATCCTTCTCATTTTCCTTTGGAATCAACACCTTAGTGATGCCTCCGCGAAGCGCGGCCAGAAGCTTTTCTTTCAAGCCCCCAATCGGCAAGACCCGACCCCGTAGCGTCACTTCGCCCGTCATGGCAATTTCTTTGCGCACCGGAATGCCCGTCATCACCGACACAATGGCGGTCGCCATCGCCGTGCCAGCCGAGGGGCCATCCTTTGGCGTCGCCCCTTCGGGCACATGGACGTGGATATCTTTTCTTTCAAATAAAGGCGGCTCAATGCCAAAAACGGTCGCGCGAGAGCGCACATAGGACGAAGCGGCGTTGATTGATTCTTTCATCACATCGCCCAATTTACCCGTTGTCGTCATCCGACCTTTGCCTGGCAACATGACGCCTTCGATGGTCAACAGCTCGCCGCCGACTTCCGTCCACGCCAAACCAGTCACCACACCGACTTGGTCTTCGGCTTCGGCCAATCCGAAACGGAAGCGTTCGACGCCAGCGAAATCAGATAAATTCGCGGCATCAATGGCCACTGTTTCCTGCTCGCCTTTGACGATTTTGGTAATCGCTTTGCGGGCCAGCGAGGCCAGCTCGCGCTTCAGCCCCCGCACGCCAGCTTCGCGCGTATAAGTCTGCACAATCTTGCGAATGGCACTCTCGTCCAAATCAAATTCGCCTGCACGCAGCCCATGCTCTTCGATGACTTGTGGCACCAAATGCGCCTTGGCGATTTCGACTTTTTCATCTTCCGTATAGCCAGCGATGCGAATGATTTCCATCCGATCCAACAAAGGTCCCGGAATATTCAGCGAGTTGGCCGTGGTGACAAACATCACATTCGACAGGTCGTAATCGACTTCCATATAGTGGTCGCCAAATGTTGAATTTTGTTCCGGATCCAAAACCTCCAACAGAGCCGACGACGGGTCACCACGATAATCGGCGCCCAATTTGTCAATCTCATCCAGCAAAATCAGCGGATTGGTGGTTTTCATTTTCTTCATCGACTGCATCACTTTACCTGGCATGGAGCCAATGTAAGTGCGGCGATGGCCGCGAATTTCGCTTTCATCGCGCACGCCGCCCAGCGACATCCGCGCAAACTCGCGCCCCGTCGCCTTGGCAATCGACTTGCCCAGCGATGTCTTGCCCACACCTGGAGGCCCGACAAGGCACAAAATAGGCCCTTTGAGCTTCTTGGAGCGTTGCTGCACCGCTAAATACTCGAGGATGCGCTCCTTCACCTTATCGAGGCCATAATGGTCGACGTTCAAAACCGTTTCGGCAAGACCCAAATCTTTTTTGATGCGGCTCTTCTTGCCCCATGGCACGGCCAGCAGCCAATCGAGGTAATTGCGAACCACGGTGGCTTCGGCCGACATCGGGCTCATATTGCGCAGCTTCTTCAGCTCGGCATCGGCTTTTTCGCGCGCCTCTTTCGACAGCTTGGTCTTGGCAATGCTCTCTTCGAGTTCGGCCAGCTCATCGCCGCCATCTTCGCCCTCGCCCAGTTCTTTTTGAATGGCTTTCATTTGCTCATTCAGATAGTACTCGCGTTGGGTTTTCTCCATCTGGCGCTTCACGCGGCCACGAATTTTCTTCTCGACTTGCAAGACCCCAACTTCGCCTTCCATATGACCCAAAATCGCCTCAAGGCGCTTATCGACCGATAGGATTTCCAGCAAAGCCTGTTTCTCATCCAGCGTGATATTCAAATGTCCCGCAATCGTATCGGCCAGTTTCACCGGATCATCGATTTGGCTGACGTTGGATTGCACTTCGGGTGGAATTTTGCGATTGAGTTTCACATAGCCATCAAATTGGCTGGCAGCCGTGCGCATCAGCGCGCGAATTTCTTCGCCGTCTTCGCCATCTTCCATCAGCGGCAAGGCGCTGGCTTGGAAGAAATTATCATTGGGCAGATATTCCAACATTTGCACGCGCGCTTGGCCTTCGACCAAAACTTTCACCGTGCCGTCCGGCAATTTGAGCATCTGCAAAACTGTGCCAATGGTGCCAATGTCGTGCATGTCTTCGGGCTGCGGGTCGTCTTGGTCGCCATCTTTTTGGCTGACCAGCAACATTTCCTTATCGTCCGCCATCACGTCTTCGAGCGCGCGGATCGATTTTTCGCGGCCAACAAAAAGTGGTACAATCATGCCCGGGAACACAACAATATTGCGCAACGGCAGAACCGGTAGAACTACAGGGATCTCAGTTTGTTTTTCACTTTGGTCGCTCATGTGCCTAGTTTCCTATTTTTCCGTTATGAAATCATTAACTGTCGATTCCGCAACACAGGTCAAAAATCTTCTATAAGGATGTGGGGTTCATCCACATGGTTTTCAATAGGGCGGCCCGAGAAACCCTGCGCGACATTTTGGCCGCGCGCCGAAAAACAAAAGCCCGCAGCTAAAAACTGCGGGCTTTTAAACCATTAAGACGAGAAAAAAACCTAGGAAGCCGAAGGTGCGCTCGCCGCTTCTTCGCCTTTTTCAGCGTAAATATAAAGCGGCTTGGCCGAGCCTTCGACCACTTCTTTGCTAATCACCACTTCTTGCACGCCGTCGAGACCTGGCAGGTCAAACATCGTATCCAGCAAAATGCCCTCAATCACCGAGCGCAAACCGCGCGCGCCGGTTTTGCGCGCAATGGCCTTACGCGCCACCGCAATCAAAGCATCCTCTTGGAAGTTCAAATGGCAATCTTCCATGCTGAACAGACGCTGATATTGTTTCACCAAGGCGTTTTTCGGCTGGCTCAAAATCGTCACCAGCGCGTTTTCATCCAAATCTTCCAAAGTGGCCAACACAGGCAGACGACCGACAAATTCTGGAATCAGCCCGACTTTTACCAAATCATCTGGCTCCAGCTCTTGCAAAAGCTCGCCCGTATTGCGCTCTTCTGGCATGTCGACTTTGGCGTTAAAGCCAATCGACGTCTCATTGCCACGCTTGGAAATAATCCGCTCTAGCCCCGCAAAGGCGCCGCCGCAGATGAACAGTATATTGGTAGTATCGACCTGCAAAAACTCTTGCTGCGGATGCTTGCGCCCACCTTGTGGCGGCACAGAAGCGACCGTGCCTTCCATAATTTTCAGCAAGGCCTGCTGCACGCCCTCGCCCGACACATCGCGGGTGATGGAAGGGTTATCGGCCTTGCGGCTAATCTTATCGACCTCATCAATATAGACGATGCCGCGCTCCGCCCGCTCGACATTATAATCGGCGGCTTGCAGCAGTTTCAAAATGATGTTTTCCACGTCCTCGCCGACATAGCCCGCTTCGGTCAATGTGGTGGCATCGGCCATGGTGAACGGCACATCGAGGATGCGCGCCAGCGTTTGCGCCAATAGAGTTTTGCCGCAGCCCGTAGGGCCAACCAGCAAAATATTCGACTTGGACAGCTCGACATCCGAGCCTTTTTGCTCATGGTTCAGGCGCTTATAATGATTATGCACGGCCACCGACAACACGCGTTTGGCGTGCGGCTGGCCGATGACATAATCGTCTAGCACTTCCAGAATTTCGGTCGGGGTTGGCACGCCATCTTGGGTTTTAATCGTCGAAGATTTGCTTTCTTCGCGGATGATATCCATGCATAGCTCGACGCATTCATCGCAAATGAAAACCGTGGGGCCAGCGATAAGTTTGCGAACTTCGTGTTGGCTCTTGCCGCAAAACGAACAATACAATGTGCTTTTGCTATCGCCGCCATCTTTACCGCCGCCTGTTGTTGGGGGCCCGCCTGCGCTGCTTCCGCTACCTACTTTGCTCATCTTCTTGTCCTTTTATCAGGGCTAACTGAATGAATGATACCACCACATAAAACATCTGCGGGGCAAGGGGGACGACGTTTGAGTTTACCTCTTACGCCTTCCCAAAGGGTTAATCGCTAGGGGTGGATTTTGCGTCGGTCTCATCGCTGCGCTTATAAGACACTTCATCGATGAGGCCGAAATCTTTGGCTTGCTCGGCCGTCATAAAGGTATCGCGCTCCAAAGCATCTTCGATTTTGCGCAAAGTCTGGCCTGTATGCTCGACATAAATTTTATTGAGCCGCGAGCGCATATCCAAAATCTCTTGTGCGTGGCGTTCGATGTCAGAGGCTTGGCCCTGAAAGCCGCCCGATGGCTGATGCACCATGACGCGCGCATTGGGCAAAGCAAAGCGCATGCCTTTTTCGCCAGCCGTCAACAACAATGACCCCATAGAGGCCGCTTGGCCGATGCACAACGTGGCGACCGGTGCGCGGATATATTGCATCGTGTCATAAATCGCCATGCCCGACGTCACCACGCCGCCCGGCGAGTTGATATACATGGAAATTTCTTTTTTCGGGTTCTCGGCTTCGAGAAACAAAAGCTGCGCCGTGATGAGGCTGGCCATATGATCTTCGACGCCACCGGTGACAAAAATCACGCGCTCCTTGAGCAAACGCGAATAAATGTCGTAGGCGCGCTCCCCGCGGCTGGATTGCTCCACCACCATCGGGACTAGCGAGTTCGTTAGGTTATCAACCAAATCGTGCATGCTTCTCTCCTATCAGCTCCCCATAATGTGGGGTGCTTTGCCGCAATTTCCAAGGGAAATAGCGCGGAAAGTTTTCGGCCCGTGCGATTACTTTTTATCTGCGTCTTTCTTGGCAGGTTTTTTTGCGGCAGGCTTTTTCGCGGCGGCTTTTTTGGCTGGCGCTTTTTTCGCGGCTGGCTTTTTAGCGGCAGCTTTTTTCGCGGCTGGCTTTTTAGCGGCAGCTTTTTTCGCGGCTGCTTTTTTAGCGGCTGCTTTTTTCGCTTTCGGCTTGCTTTCGTCGTCCGCGCCCGGCTCGACCATCAGGTCTTCTAGGGAAACTTTTTTGTCGCTAACGGTGGCCATTTCGCAGATAAAGTCGACGACTTTATCTTCAAAAAGCGGCGCGCGAATTTGCGACATAGCTTCTGGATTTTGCTGGAAATACTCAAACACTTGCTGCTCTTGCCCCGGGAATTGTTGCACCCGTTGCATCAGGCCTTGGTTCAATTCTTCTTGGCTCACTTCGATGGAATTATTGCTGCCCACTTCGGCCAATACCAAGCCTGTGCGCACGCGGCGAACGGAGATGTCGCGATATTCGGCGCGCAAATCATCTTCGCTGTCATCAAGGTCTTCGATTTTCTTCTCTTGAGTGGCCAGCTCTTGTTGGAATTGACCCCAAATTTGTTCAAATTCCATCTCCACCATGCTTGGCGGCAAATCGAAATCATGTTTCTCGGCCAGTTGGTCGAGAAGGTCTTTTTTCAGATGGCCGCGCGACATTTGGCTGTAATCGGCGCCAATTTGCTCACGCATGGCTTCTTTCAGCTTTTCGAGGCTTTCCATGCCCAAAGAGCTGGCGAATTCTTCGGTGATTTCAGCGTCTTTGGCTTCGCTCACTTCATGCACGGTGCATTCGAAAACGGCGGCTTTGCCAGCCAAATCGGCGGAGCCATAATCGGCTGGGAAATCGACGGAGACATCGATTTTATCGCCGGCTTTGGTGCCGACCAATTGCTCTTCGAAGCCGGGAATAAATTGGCCAGAGCCCAACTCAAGGTCGAACCCTTCGCCAGCGCCGCCATCAAAAGCTTCGCCATCGATGCGGCCGAGGAAGTCGATTTTCACGCGATCGCCGTTTTGGGCTTTGGCGGTTTTGGCGCGCGCCACAAAATCTTTGCGGCTTGAGGCCAACCGTTCCAGCGCCTCCTCGACGCGGGCTTCGTCGATTTCGACGGTTGGTTTTTCGAGTTTCAGTTTCGAGAAATCGGTCAGCGTGATGGGCGGAATAACTTCATATTTAATGTCGTAAACCAAATCTGCGGTGCCAGCGATAATGGCGTCGGCTTCGCCCACCAGTTTAATTTCCGGCTGCATGGCGGGACGCTCGTCGCGGTCGGTGAGCATTTTTTGGCTGCTTGTGTTGACGGTCTCTTGAATGATTTCGCCCATCAATTGCTCGCCGAAGGTTTTGCGCACGTGGGCGGCTGGCACTTTACCGGGGCGGAAGCCCTTGATTTGCACTTGGCCTTTGACGCTTTCGATTTTCTCGTCGAGTTGTTTGGCTAGATCGGTCGCTGCGATGGTGATTTGCACTTCGCGCGCCAGACCTTCGACGTTGATTTCTTTGATATCCATTTTATCCTCTTTCGACTGTTCTCAGCCTTTTAAATCTGTTTTGGGTGTCTTTTGAAACCCTATTTGTGTGGTGCGGGCGAAGGGACTTGAACCCCCACACCTCTCGGTACTAGAACCTAAATCTAGCGCGTCTACCAATTCCGCCACGCCCGCAAAAACAACTTTGTGCGCGCTTCATAGCAGGAGATGCGCCAGATGACTAGCCCCGAAACAAGGCTTATACACGGGGCAAGGTTAAGGAAGCGTGAGCGCTGAGGCGAATGCGGCGGCATTTCGCTTCGGGCAATAAATTCATTGCAAGCCAGTAATAAAAAATAGCCGCGTTGAGAGCCTTGTTAAATTGCAGGTAACTTACGGGTATCTTAGTGGCCAAATCACACACTAAATCTAGCAAAACAATTTGGCGGCAAGGGGACTGTGCATGGAACGAGCATTAAATAAATTTCGAATTTGGTTTTTTCTCGCATCCGCCTTTGCAACTCTTGGGTGCAGTTTTGTTAAGACGAGTGTGTCTAGTTTCAGCAACATTCAAGCCAGCCTTGACCCGAGCCCCCCAGCGCCTTCACCATAAACACGCTCGTCGGATTGTCTTCATAATCCGCGAACGCGCCGCAATAGTTAAAGCCGTTGGCCTCGTAGAGCTGGCGCGCCGCCGCGAAGCCGGCTTGCGAGCCCGTCTCTAAATAGGCTCGCGTAAGCCCCCGCTCGGCCGCTTGCGCCAGAATGAATTGCAAAATCGCCTGCCCCACGCCTCGGCGTAAATAGGGGGTGGCGGTGCGCATTGATTTAATCTCGCAGCTCGCGTCCGCCAGCTCGCGCATCGCGCCGCAGCCCACCAGATCCTCGCCATCCTCGCCCTCATCGTGCCATGCGCTCCAAAAGCGCACGTCTTTGGCCTTCAAGCCATCGATGGAAAGCGCGAAGATAAATTCTGCAGGCGTGATTTCCGCCATGCCGCGCAAGTGAAGCTCCAAAAGCGCCACCACTTCCGCGTTCTCTAGATTACCCTCAACAAACCTCAAATCCTGCATATCGTCGGGCTCCGTTTTTGTTTTTGCTGCATTCAGTGCTACCCATCATAGCCCTCTTTTCGATACTCAAGATTAAATTTTCCAGACCAATCTCTTATATCTTTCGTCTAATCTAATAATTTAATTTCCTTCAGTTCTATTTGCTCAGGAAGCCTGTCCACTCCATTGTAGTGGGCGAAAGCCTCGACCAAAACACGATAACCTAACACGATAACCTAGAGCCACTTTCAAGTTGTCAACAGCCCGAGGGTCAAATATGCAACTGGCTGGCACGGCGTCTTGTCGGCAAGGGATAAAAGGATTAAATCGCGACGCACATATAGTATTGATGTAGCAATCCGTTATCGATGCTCGGCATTTCTGCATAAACATTCAGCTCAGACGCTTTTTTCCGGCAAACTTCGATCTCTGAAAAACGCTGGTTTGTTTTCACATACTCAACATCGCTCGGTTTCCCGGATGTGCCGGCTATCAAAACAAAAACAATGACCCAATTCATATTTCAAAACCTTTCGCCTAAAAATCTGTGCCGTCAAAAAGTGCCGCAAATTTTGGGTTTTGTGTCACCCGTTCACTGTAAACTTCATCACAGAGCCGCTTATTATGCATCAGCCAATTCACATCTGGCGTTTTACCAAGAGATAACATAGCCATACCATCCCCCATCCGAGATTGAATTACCCGCCGAAGGAACATCCTGTCGATACCCGTAATTGTATATTTACGAGCCATAACATCGGCATCAAAACCCTTGCCCTCGCTATGACGTTGGTAATACTTGCTGAGCCAAAAATAAACCGCACCACATTCTTGTAAATCGAATTCAGCCTTTAAGGATTCGAGGTTTTTCTGGCGGCGCAAACGCAGCTTATCGGCTCGCACTTTTTCGTAATATTCTTCAGCCAACTGAACCGGGTTTTGGGCAAGTTTAATGCCATTCCTTAAGTAGTTAGAAACAAGCAATTCGCCACAAGACGCCAAGAGCAAACTCAAAGAAAAAGCTATAATAACCCGCACTTAAATCTCACAATACAAATATTTTTATACGAACAAAATTAAGTACAAAATATAGTATGAATACATGTCATGTAAACATGAATTTTCATCAAATCGTTGGCGTGAAGGTTATCAGCCAACCTCAAATCCTGGATATCGTCTGGCTCCGTTTTTGTTTTTGTTACTTTTTACCACCTAAGCAGGGGGAAGGCGCACTAGAGCTTACTTCGTAAGCGAAGTGCTTTTACCACCTAAGCAGGGGGAAGGCGCACTAGAGCTTACTTCGTAAGCGAAGTGCTTTTACCACCTAAGCAGGGGGAAGGCGCACTAGAGCTTACTTCGTAAGCGAAGTGCTTTTACCCAGCGCTATCTTCATATCATCGGCTTCTTCGCCCTGCTGCACCAGCGTCAGGGTTTGGCCGTCAGTTTCGAAAATATTCAGCGAGCAATTTTGCGGCGCAAACGAAATCACATCTTGCGCGCCCCACTCCGCCGGCGGCGATGTCGCCGCGCAATAGGCCACGTTCAGCGCGATGAAATGCGAGAACACAACCACATGCTCGCCCTGCGCCGCCATCCCGTTCAGCGCGCGCGGCACGGCGTCGAACCAGCCTTTGAAATCTAGCCCACTGGCTTGGCTCACGGGGTCGTCGTAGAGGCCTTGCCACGTGCCTGCCATCACGCGGCGCAACCAATCGGTGCGCTGCGTTAAATCTTCGATGGGCGGCGGAATTTCCGAAACACCCAGCTCAATCGACGGGCTCGCGCCCCAAGCTTGCGCCAGCGGAATGGCCGTCTCTTGGCAGCGCTTTAACGGGCTGGTGTAAAGCGGCGCAGGCGTGCCAACCAGCGCTTGCACGGCCTCGGAAACCGCCGCGCTTTGGCTGCGGCCTAACTCGTTGAGGCCCGGGTCGGCATCGCCATCCCAGCCTGCCGCCGCCTTGCCGTGGCGGATCATATAGATACGTGTCATATCGGCTCCTTCGGGGTTAAGCTGCGGGGGTGAACGTATTGATGCCGTCGGCGCTGGTCAGCGTGCCGCGCATGCCGATGGCGTCTTGGCGCATCAGCTCCTGCACATGCTCGCCCTCGTGGGTCATGTGGGCGCAAAACCGATGGCCTGTCGCTTCCATGCGGCCAATCAAAATGCCCTCGGGTGGTTTGCCCGCCACATGCGACACCGTATAGCTCTCAATCGTGCCGATGCCTTCGGGCGTTTCCTCGACGGTCATTTTGTCCATGGCGTCGATTTTGCCTTGCAGCACGCTTGGCGCCTCGCGTTGCCAATCGCCCTCAAACGGCTCGGTGGAATAAAGCCCCAAAGAGTGTTTGGTCAAAAACCAGCCATTGCCATTGCAAAACCCTTTGCTGCCCGGATTGGCGCGCAGTTTTTGCGCCATTTGCGCCACCGACAAAAGCGTATAGGCATTGCCCGCGCCGCCGAAATACGGCAAGCCGCCCGTGATGGTGAACGGGCGCTCGTCGTCCTCGGCAATGTTCATCTCGCGGCAGGCCACTTCCACCGCCACGGGGAAACAAGAATAGAGGTCGAAATAATCGATGTCGGCCACGCGCCAACCCGCCATATCCAGCGCCAATTCGGCCATGCCTTTCATGGCGTGGCTGCGGTGCAGCTCGGGGCGCTCGATGGGGTTCCAAATGTCATTGGCCTCGGCGCACCCGTGCAAGTAAACCCAATGGCTCTCCTCGATGCCCATCTCGCGCGCCTTGCCGACAGAGGTCAGCACCACGGCCGCCGCTTGGTCGACGCGAATGACCGAGTTCATATATTTGGGATACGGATAGCCGACCAGACGATTGGTGTCGGTGACGGTCGAGATTTCTTCCGCCGAGCGCGCCACCGGAAACCAGCTATACGGATTTTGCGCCGCAATTTCAGTGAAGGGCTGCATCATCTCGCCGAGCTTTTGCATATGCGTGGGCATATCGCGCCCCAAATGATGGCGCAGCGCGTTTTCAAATATCGGATAATAATTCACCGGATAGTAAAGCCCATGGCGCCGCTCGACCGGCAGGCAGCCGTTTTTCTCGACGCCCACTTCTTCGCGCGGGCCCTCAATTTGGTCGTTCCAGCCTGGCTTATCCGAGAAATCTAGCCCCTGCCCCAGCACGCGCATAATCGAGCCAAGCCCCTCGCCGCCCACCAGCAGCGCCGTGCCAACCGCGCCTTTGGAGATGCGCTCAGCCAATTCATTAATCATCATTTGCGGAGAATTACCGCCGGTCGCTGCAACCAAAGCTTGCGTCGGCGCTAAATCCAAATCGCGCGCCACGCTGAGGCCGATGTTATTATACCGCCCGATGGGCAAATTCGCGCCCTCGGGCGAGTCGGTAACAAACCGAATGCCCGCCACCGTATCGATGTTTTCCTTCACCGCGCCGCCAGCATCGCGAAGCGCCGCCTCCGCCGCTTGTGTAAGCAGCGCCAAAGGCGACTTCAGCTTTTCAACGTCTTTTTCTTTTTGCAGCGTTAGGCCTGTGCCAATTAAAATCGGGGTATTGTCGTTCAGCATGATATCTCTTTCCTATAAGGCTTACCTTGGCCGAGAGTTTAAGGCGGCTTTGTTCGGGTTCAAGCGAATAATGCAAATCTTGGCTTTCGCCTCGCCCTGCCGCCCCCCGCCTCTGTTTATGCCGCATATTTAGGCATCTGCCTAATTTTTCACCACATCGGCGCTATGGCGTCAAACGACTCGTGTTTCTGGGCTTGCTCTGAAGTTTGGCACGAATATTGCATAAGATTAGCAGATATCGTGCAGGAGACAGGCCATGAAAAAAATTGAAGCAATCATTAAGCCGTTCAAATTGGACGAAGTGAAAGACGCGCTGCAAGAAGCGGGCGTGCAAGGCATTACCGTGGTCGAGGCCAAAGGCTTTGGGCGCCAGAAAGGCCACACCGAATTATATCGGGGGGCCGAATATGTGGTCGACTTTTTGCCGAAGGTAAAACTCGAAGTGGTGGTCGCTGACGACCAGCTCGATGGCGCCATTGAATCCATTAAAACCGCCGCCGAAACCGGACGTATCGGCGACGGCAAAATATTTGTTTCGGAAATTTCGCAAGCCATCCGCATCCGGACTGGCGAAACCGGCGACGAAGCCCTATAAAACGCTTAACTAAGTTCAGATTCACTGACTAATTTTTGGAGATTACACATGTCAGATGCAGCTACCGTTCAAAAAATGATCAAGGACCATGAGGTCCAATATGTCGACGTTCGCTTTACCGACCCGCGCGGGAAAATGCAGCATTTGACCCTCGACATCGACCTTGTCGATGATGATTTCTTCGCTGAAGGCACCATGTTCGACGGTTCGTCGATTGCGGGCTGGAAAGCCATTAACGAGTCCGACATGGTGTTGATGCCAGATTGCTCCACCGCGCGCCTCGACCCTTTCTACGCACAACAAACGCTGACTTTGTTCTGCGATGTGCTAGAGCCAAATTCGCGCAATGCTTACAACCGCGACCCCCGCTCCACCTCGCTGCGGGCGGAAGAATATTTGAAATCAACGGGCATTGGCGACACAATTTTCTTCGGCCCAGAAGCTGAATTCTTTGTGTTTGACGACGTTCGTTTCTCGAACGAGCCTTACAACACAGGCTTCGCCCTCGACAGCGTAGAGCTGCCAGACAACTCCGGCACCGAATATGAAGCCGGCAACATGGGTCACCGCCCACGCACCAAGGGTGGCTATTTCCCCGTCAACCCAATCGATAGCGGCCAAGACCTTCGCGGCGAAATGCTCGGCGTGATGAAAGACATGGGGCTAAAAGTTGAGAAGCATCACCACGAAGTGGCTGCCGCTCAGCATGAATTGGGTCTGAAATTCGGCACGATGACCAGCATCGCCGATGACCTGCAATTGTATAAATATGTGGTTCACAATGTGGCGCATGCGTATGGCAAATCCGCCACCTTTATGCCAAAGCCAGTGGCTGGCGATAATGGCACAGGCATGCACTGTCACCAGTCGATTTGGAAAGACGGCAAGCCGCTTTTCGCTGGCGACAAATATGCTGATTTGAGCCAAGACTGCTTGTATTACATCGGCGGCATCATCAAACATGCGCGCGCCTTGAACGCGCTAACCAATCCGTCGACCAACTCTTACAAGCGCCTCATCCCTGGTTTTGAAGCGCCGGTTCTTTTGGCCTATTCGGCGCGCAACCGCTCCGCTTCTTGCCGCATTCCATTTGCCACATCGGCACCTGGCAAGCGCGTGGAAATTCGTTTCCCAGATCCAACCGCCAACCCATATCTCGCCTTCACCGCGATGTTGATGGCGGGTCTCGACGGCATTGAAAACAAAATCGATCCGGGCGATGCCATGGATAAAGATTTGTACGAATTGCCACCAGAAGAGCTGGCCAATGTCCCTCAGGTTTGTGGTTCCTTGCGCGAAGCTCTGGTAGCTCTCGACCAAGACCGTGACTTCCTGAAAAAAGGCAATGTCATGGACGACGACCAAATCGATGCCTATCTGGAACTGAAGTGGGAAGAAGTCTATCGCTTCGAACATGCCCCTCACCCAGTCGAATTCGACATGTATTACAGCGTCTAAAGACGACACGAAATGCGGGTGCGTTCCACGACGCGCTCACAGGGCGGCTCCTCAGCAATGAGGGGCCGTTTGTCGTTTGGGGGAAAGTTTACTGGTAAAAATTAGGCGCTTTTTTCAGCGTGCGAGCCAGTTCCATATCATGCTCAATCCACAAAGTGGCGCCCGTCTCGGCCAGCAGAGCCTCGACTTTTTCCATGGCCTCGCGCGTATCCTCAGCGTCATGATTGAACACCGGAACAGACTTTAGCTGGCGCGACATTTGAAAATGATACAGGTCGCCAGAGAGCAGCAGTTTGCCAGTTTTTTTCATATCCAACAGCAAAGCCATATGGCCTGGCGTATGACCTGGCGCGGAAATAAGCTTCACTTTGCCATCGCCAAACACATCGTGGTCGCCATCGAGGATTTGCGTCTTGGCCGTTTCTAACGCGGCATAATAGTCTGGCACGAAAGCCGGATTGGCCTTCTCGCCAAACGCCACCTCATGCTCGCTGCGCTGCACAAACCATGTGGAGCCAGCGAATAAATTCGCCGCGCCGATATGGTCAAAATGCAAATGCGAGAGCGCGATATAATCGACCTCGGCTGGCGTCAGCCCAATCTCGGCCAATTGGTCAACCAGCGAGACTTCATATTCGAGATAGGCGCCAGGTAGGCTTTCAATATCGACTTTCCCCGCGCCTACAATGGCGAGCGGCAGGCCCGCCTCCCACAACATGGTTTTGCCTTTATGTTGCAGGAGGTAGCACGGCACGAACAACGTTCGCACGGGCGTGTCGTCATTGGTCAGGCCAAAGCCCGCGACATCTTTTAGCGTCAGCGAGCCACAATCCATGACAAACAATTTTGGACCCGAACTTTGCGGGCTACAGGCGGCAATAAATCCTGCCACGGCCAGCCCGATGAGACGTTTCCAAGGGTTTGTCATAAATATCCTCTCGGGCTATTTGCCCTGCCAATAAGCGTTATAGGCCGCAGCCGCTTTTTTCTCTTCCGATTGGTAGCTGGTAAAAGCTTTGAACACGCCAAGCTCAAGGTTTGGCTCTTCCCCGCGCCCCATTCTCAGCAGTTGAAGGCACCACCAGCCTTGTTGTCCCCAGCCGTTGAGGGCTGCAAACAGACGGAAAGGCGAGTTCAATCCCAAAATCGGGCGCAAGAATTTTGGCCCAATTTCCATGCTTTTTTCAAAGATAGTGGTGGTATCCACTTCGCCCGACATCAACTTATTGACCACATGTGTGTCGACACAAAGCGGACGCCCCATGCCCACCATATCGCAAGCGTCGGAGCCTAAAGCCGCATCCATACCGGCGCGCGAGCGGAAGCCGCCCGTCACCATCATTGGGCCTTTAAACACTTTGCGAATGTCTTTGGCATAATCGAGGAAATAGGCTTCGCGTGCCACGGTGCTTTCGCGCAAGGCTTCGGCGCGGTCTGGGTTAAGCGTCAAATTATCTAGCCCGACGAGTTTGGGCTGCTCATAAGTGCCGCCCGAAACCTCCAAAAGGTCGAGCCCTTCGTCGTTCAACCATTTGGCGACTTGAATAGATTCCTTATGCGTGAAACCACCCTTTTGAAAATCGGCCGAGTTGAGCTTCAAAGACACAGGGAATTTTTTACCCACGGCTTTGCGAACCGCGCGCAGCGTTTCGAGCAGCAAGCGCGCACGATTTTCGAGACTACCGCCCCATTTATCGTCGCGCGTATTAATATCTGGCGACAGAAACTCGGAAATCAAATAGCCGTGCGCGCCATGAATTTGCACGCCCGTAAAACCGGTTTCCTTGGCGGTTTTCGCCGCATGGGCAAACCGTTTGATGACATCGAGAATTTCTTCGTGCGTCAGCGGGCGCGGTTTGCCAAAGGCGGCGCCTGGCATTTGCAATTGCACATCGCTTGGCCCGACAGGTGTGGGCGCGACAGCGGCTGGCGTTTGACGCCCGGCGTGCGAGATTTGCATCCACAGATGCGTATTGTTTTTCGTGCCGGCTTTGGCATAGGCCTTCAGGCTGACCAATTGCGCTTTGGTTTGCTTGCCTTCGATCACCACATTGCCCGGGCGCTCGAGATAGCGATGGTCGATTTGCACATTGCCCGTCAGCAAAATACCCGCGCCGCCCTCAGCCCAACGGCCATAAAGGGTTTTATGTTTCTTCGTCGCCCGATTGCGCTCATCAGCCAGACCCTCGGTCATGGCAGCTTTGCAAATGCGATTTTTGATTTCAACGCCGCAAGGTAGTTTCAAAGTAGACTGTATATTTACCGACACCATTTAGTTTCTCCAAAATTTTAACTGTGGGCTACACTAACCACTGATTCGATAAGTTCAAGTGTGGAGTGCCCCATGGCATCGGAAGACCTATTCAGCGATAAGCCTGTTCCTGAAACAAAAAAAGCCAGCCCCAAAGCGGCCAAAAAACCGGCCGCAAAAACACAAAAGCCAGAAAAAGGCTACTCCGCTGCGGACATTGAAGTCTTGGAAGGCCTCGAGCCGGTTCGGCGTCGCCCGGGCATGTATATTGGCGGCACCGACAGCCGCGCCATGCATCACCTATTTGCCGAAGTCATCGATAATTCGATGGATGAGGCGGTGGCAGGCTATGCCAGTTTTATCGAAGTCGACGTCATGGCCGACAATCGCCTGTCCATCCGCGACAATGGCCGTGGCATTCCGGTAGACCCGCATCCGAAGTTTAAAGATAAATCGGCTTTGGAAGTGATTATGACGACTTTGCACGCGGGCGGTAAATTCGGCGGCGATGTTTATGACACTTCCGGCGGCCTGCACGGCGTGGGCGTCTCGGTGGTCAATGCACTATCGTCTGAGTTGATTGTCGATGTCGCGCGCGACCAACTTATTTATCAGCAGATTTTCTCGCGCGGCGCGCCGATGGGTCGTATTGCGGAAATTGGCGAGGCCAAAAACAAACGTGGCACGACCGTGACTTTCACGCCTGACACAGAGATTTTCGGCAAAATTAGTTTCGACCCCGCCCGCCTTTACGCCATGGCAAAAGCCAAAGCCTATTTGTTTGGCGGCGTGGAAATTCGCTGGAAGTGCGACCCTGCCCTGATTAAAGACGAAGCCAAATGCCCGCCCGAAGACGTGTTGAAATTCCCCAATGGGTTGCAAGATTATTTGGCCGAGCAAATTGGCGGACGCACGGTTGTGACGCCCGTGCCATTTGCCGGAAAAGTGAAAAAAGACGGTGGCCACGGCAGCGTGGAATGGGCGGTCACTTGGGTAGCGGCTGGCCTTGGCGATGCCGATGGCATGTCGGCCAGCTATTGCAACACCGTGCCAACGCCCGAAGGCGGCACCCATGAACAAGGCATGCGCGCCGCACTGACCAAAGGCCTGAAAGCCTATGGCGAACGCATCAACAATAAAAAAGCCACCATTCTGACCGCCGAAGATGTGATGGGCACAGCCGCCGCTTTCGTCTCGGTGTTTGTTCGCGAGCCAGAGTTTCAAGGCCAGACCAAAGATAAATTGGCGACACCCGAAGCGGCCAAAATCGTCGAAACCACTTTGCGGGACCATTTTGAGCATTACCTCACCTCTGCTCCGGCGGACGCGGATAAATTGCTCGGCTGGGTTATCGACCGCGCCGAAGAACGCGTGCGCCGCCGCCAAGAGCGCGATGTCAATCGCAAGTCTGCGGTGCGCAAATTGCGCTTGCCTGGCAAGCTCGCCGACTGCTCGCAAAAATCATCCGAAGGCTCCGAGATTTTCATCGTCGAGGGCGATAGCGCGGGCGGCAGTGCCAAACAGGGGCGCAATCGGCGCAACCAAGCGGTGCTGCCTTTGCGCGGAAAAATTCTCAACGTTGCCAATGCCACCAACGCCAAAATGCAGCAGAGCCAGCAAATCGGCGATTTGGTTTTGGCACTCGGCTGCGGCATGGGCGCGTCTTATGACAATTCGCGCCTGCGCTATGAAAAGGTCATCATCATGACCGATGCCGATGTCGATGGCGCGCATATTGCCGCTCTGCTGGTTACGTTTTTCCATGAGCAAATGAGCGAGTTAATTCAAAACGGCCATCTTTATATTGCCGTGCCGCCGCTTTATCGTTTGGCGCAAGGGGCGAAAACCTTTTACGCGCGCGACGATGAGCACCGCGAAGAATTGCTGAAAACAGAGTTTCGCGCCAATGCCAAAGTCGACATCAGCCGCTTTAAGGGTTTGGGCGAAATGCTGCCCGCGCAATTAAAAGAAACCACGATGATGCCTGGCTCGCGGACGCTTTTGCAGGTGCATATTCCAGACGAAGAAGCCAAAGCGACAGCGCAAACCGTGTCTGATTTAATGGGCAGCAAGCCCGAATTGCGCTTTAAATTCATCCAAGAAAACGCCGCTTTCGCCAGCGATGAAATGCTGGATATCTAAACCCGCCCGCGCTTGGGATGAGCAAAGGCTTTACATAGCGCTAAATCCCTCTATGTTCGCTTCACTAAGTCAGGTCAGGCCGTGGTGGCCTGAGCTTTGAGGGAGCCCCCCTCAAGCACAGCGCATGTCGCGCAAAAGCGAACGCTTCAACGGAAGCGTAAATTGCTCGCCCGCCAAATGCAGGGCCAACACGGAAGATATATATAATGAGTTTTGATAGCCTCGGCCTTGCGCCAGAAATCATGAAAGCCATCCACGAAGTTGGCTATACCGAGCCAACGCCCATTCAGGCCGAAGCCATTCCCCATGTTTTGGCAGGCCGCGATGTTTTGGGCATTGCCCAAACCGGCACCGGCAAAACCGCCAGCTTTACCTTGCCGATGATCCATCGCTTGATGAAAGGCCGCGCCAAAGCGCGTATGCCGCGCACGCTGATTTTAGAACCAACGCGCGAATTGGCCGCCCAAGTGGCCGAGAACTTTGACCTCTATGGCAAAAACACCAAGCTCAACAAAGCCCTGCTTATCGGTGGCGTGAGTTTTAAAGACCAAGAACAAGCCATTTTGCGCGGCGCCGATGTGCTGATTGCCACGCCAGGTCGCCTGCTCGACCACGTGGAACGCGGCGGCGTTTTGCTGCGCGGCGTGGAAGTTTTGGTGATTGATGAAGCCGACCGCATGTTGGATATGGGCTTTATTCCCGATATCGAACGCATTGTTTCGCTGGTGCCATTTACCCGCCAGACTTTGTTTTTCTCGGCCACCATGCCGCCCGAAATTACGCGTCTGTCGGAGCAGTTTTTATCGGCACCTGTGCGCGTTGAAGTGGCGCGCCCGTCTTCGACCAATGACAATGTGAGCCAACAATTGACGGAAGTCGCGCCGGCCAAAAAACGCGAAGCTTTGCGCAGCCTGTTTGAAGCCGAAGACGTCGCCAATGGCATTATCTTTTGCAATCGCAAACGCGACATTGGCGACTTGCTGAAATATTTGCAGCAGAATAATTACAAAGCCGTTTCCCTGCATGGCGATATGGATCAGCACATGCGGTTGCGGATGCTCGACCAGTTTAAAAACGGCGATGCGACCTATCTCATTGCGTCCGATGTCGCGGCGCGTGGGCTGGATATTCCGGCCGTGAGCCATGTGTTTAATTTCGATGTGCCGACACATGCAGAAGATTATGTTCACCGCATTGGCCGCACCGGTCGGGCGGGTCGTTCGGGCGCTGCCTTTACCTTGGCGACGCGCAATGATGCGAAATATGTTGAGGCCATTGAGAAACTCATCGAGCAAACCATCCCTCGCGCCAGTTTTGAGGGCGGCATCGCTTCCGAGGAAGCTGGCTCGGAAGAGAAAAAACCGCGCAGTCGCAATCGTCGTTCGCGCAATGAAACGAAATCCGAAAGCCATGCGCCGGCCAAGCCGCGCGAAGGCGGAAAACGCCGTGGCCTTTTGGGTCGCGGACGCCGAGACGACAAACCCCAAGCGGCGGAAGCTGTTTCGCCAACGCCCGTCGAGGCAAAGCCTGAAGAACCGCCAAAAGTAGAGGCCGAAGTTAAGCCTAAGCCAGAGAAGAAGTCAGAAAAGAAGTCAGAAAAGAAGGTCGAAGCTAAGTCGAAGCCGGAAAAGAAAGCCGCGCCCAAGACTGGCGACAAAAGCCAAGCCCCGAAAAAAGGCTCGGATGCTTTTGAAGGCAATATGCCCGATTTTCTAAAATAGGTTTTTCTAAAATAGGTTTTTAAAAAACCCCTGTCCTATCGACGCTGGTCGAAACGTCGCCCAACCATGGCGGCGGAAATATTGGTTTTTTGAATATCAATCGCGCCGCCGGCAATGCCCCAGCCCCAAGCGTCGCGCATACGCCGCTCCATTGGGTAGGCTTTTGAGTAGCCATAGCCGCCCATAAGCTGAACGGCCGCGCCCGTGACTTCGCGGCAAATCTCATTGGAAAAACATTTGGCGACCGAACTATCGATAACGCTCGGCAGGCCATCTTGCGCGTTTACCGCAGCGCGATGAATGAGCAGGCGCGCCGCCTCGACGCGCATTTGCATCTCGGCCAATTTAATTTGCACGCCTTGAAACTCGACCAATTCTTTGCCGAATTGCTGGCGCTCTTGCACATATTCCAGCACATCTTCCAAAGCCCCCGAGGCCTGCCCCAAGGCCATGGTCGCATTGCCACAGCGTTCTAGGTCAAAGGCTTCCATGAGTTTGCGAAACCCCCCAGCTGGCACGACGATATTGTCTTCTGGCACGGTAACATTATCGAGGAAAATATCGGCCGATGGCACGCCGCGAAAGCCCATTAGTTCCTCTTGCGCGCCAAAGCTCAAACCGGGCGTATCTTTATCGACAAACACCGCGCCAATGCCTTTGGCTCCCGGGTCGTCGGACAGGCGCGTATAGACCAAATAGCCATCCGAATGGCCGCCGCCCGAACACCAGCGCTTCTGGCCGTTCAGGGTAACTTGGCCATTGTTTATTTCGCCGCGCGTGGTCAAATCGGTCAGCGCACTGCCCGCTTGCGGCTCCGACATAGAGACCGCCAAAACCATTTCGCCGCGACAGACTTTCGGCACCACCTCATGTTTCAGGCGATCCGAAGCGAAATGCACCAGCGCATGAACAGGGCCGACATTGGCCTCAAAAAGAGGGAAAGCCGAAGCCGAGGAGATTTTAGCAAATTCTTCCAGCACCAAAAGCGCTTCCAGATTGCCAAGCCCCAGCCCGCCCAAGGCCTCTGGAATATTAATCCCAAGAAAGCCCATATCGCCGAGTTTCTTCAGCATATCGGCGCCGGGCGGATGGCCTGTTCTCTCGCAAGCCTCGGCTATTTTTGGCATTTCGGCACGGGCGAATTTTCGCGCGGTCGCTTGTAATTCTCGCTGCTGGTCACTGAGCTGAAAATCCATATTAATATCCTCATCGGGCTTCACTTGAAATCTTGCATTTGAATTCTTGCGGGCCAAGTATAGGGGCAAGCCAGCCAAAGCGTCCACCGTTAGCGTGCGGCAAAATCGCATCTGCCCGCTTTATGGCGCTTGATTTAGCCGCCGTTTCGGGACAGTCTATCGCCAGAAATAAATTTGACCTTAGGGAGTTACGAATGACTGAAGCATATATTATTGATGCCTGCCGCACACCGCGTGGCGTTGGCAAACCGGGCAAAGGCGCCCTCGCCGATATTCACCCACAACACTTAGGTGCTACGGTTCTCAAAGCGCTGGCCGAACGCAATAAAATCAACACCAGCGAAGTCGACGATATCATTTGGGGTACGAGTTCGCAGCGTGGCACGCAAGCTGGCGATTTGGGTCGCATGGCCGCTTTGGATGCGGGTTATGATGTGCGCTCCAGCGCCATGACCCTCGACCGCTTTTGCGGTTCGGGCATTACCGCCGTCAACATTGCAGCCGCCAACATTATGTCTGGCATGGAAGATATGACCATCGCAGGCGGCACCGAAATGATGTCGCGCTTTGGCACCGATGCCGCCGCCAGCTCGCCTTTCCTCGACAATGGCAACGAGCGCTTGCGCGAAGTGCATCCCCAGCCGCACCAAGGCGTGTGCGCCGATGCGATTGCCACGCTAGAAGGCATCGACCGCGAAGCCGTGGATGCGCTGGCTTATGTCAGCCAACAACGCGCACAACATGCGATTGAAAACGGTCACTTCGACAAGTCGCTGATTGCCGTGCATCGCGAAGATGGTTCGCTGGCGCTCGACAAAGAAGAGTTCCCGCGCCCGCAAACCACGCTCGAAAGCCTTGCCGCTCTCGATCCGTCGTTTGCCAAATTGGCCGATATTCCGCTCGACGAGCAAGGCACGACTTTCCGCAAGCTGGTGGCGCAAGCCTATCCAGATTTGGACATTAACCATGTCCATCATGCGGGTAATTCGTCGGGTGTTGTGGATGGCGCGGCGGCTCTTTTGCTGGCGTCGAAAACCTATGCCGATGCCAATGGCCTGAAACCTCGCGCCCGCATTCGCGCGCTTGCCAATATGGGCGATAGCCCAACCTTGATGCTGAACGCGCCTGTGCCGGCTGCCAAAAAAGTTTTGGACAAAGCCGGTCTGACGGTAGCTGATATTGATTTGTTTGAAATCAACGAAGCGTTTTCCGTGGTCGCCGAGAAGTTCATCCGCGACCTCGACCTTGACCGCGATATCGTCAACGTCAATGGCGGCGCCATGGCTTTGGGTCACCCAATTGGTGCGACGGGCTCTATCCTCGTCGGCACGATGTTGGATGAGCTGGAGCGCCAAGACAAACAGTTTGGTTTGGTAACCATGTGCGCGGCTGGCGGCATGGCACCTGCGGTCATCATCGAACGCGTTTAAGCCAAATCCAAGATTTCAAGAAAGGCGTTGCGCGGGTTTCGGGCAGCGCCTTTTTTGCATCTGGCGGCAGATGCTCTTGACCTCGCAAGAGGTTTTAGACAAACTTGCCGCAGATAAATAGGGAGCCAATCATGCGCGCACATTATAATCATCTCGACCCCTTTCTCGCGGCAGACGATGCCGACACCATGTTGCGGCTGGCCGAGAATTTCGGCAGTTTCGGCCCCTATGCCAATGAAGGCGAAAACGAAGGCATTGGCGAAGCCCTGCCGCAGCGCTTTGACGCCGCCTATAATTACATCGCCAATGGCATCGACGGCGGCGGCAATGAAGAAGATTTCAAAACCGCAGCCTCGCGCACCAATTATTTCCGCGAAACTTACGCCTATGGCGAAGATGTGCAAGCGCCAGGCGTTGAGCCGTTCATGAACCATCCGGCGCTGAAAGAAACCGCGCGCAAAATTTCTGGCGTCGAGCGCATCGTGCCAGCGATTATTTTCGCCAACCTCTTGGTGCCTGGCCAAGAGCTGGCCGTGCATACGGATGTGCCGGAGTTTCGCGGTGCCAATCGCAAAGTGACGCCGCAATGGCTCTTGGTCACCATGTTGCATTCGGGTCTTTTCGACGAATGGCGCATCCCCATCACCACCTGCGTGTCTTGGTTTGGCAAATCCAAAGGCGGCGCGTTTACTTTCTACCCCGAGGGCGCAACCGGCACCCGCGAGGCCATTCAAGCGCAGCATAATTCAGCGATTTTAATCGACACCGATGAAGTGTTTCATGGCGTCGAACGGGTAACGCAAACGCGGCCTGAAATTCCGATTATCGAAAAATCAACCCGCCTGCATTTCCTAGGCGGCGACCACTGGCAAATGCGCGAAGGCGACACGGTCTTGGGCGATTATGATTGGGCAGATTTGCGCTATTCCATCTCGTGGAAAGCCTATTGCTTCAAGGATGAAGCGGAAGAAAACCTATGGCGCACGGGCAGCGACGACCTCAGCATTGAGTTCATCCTCGACCGCATCGAAGCGGATTTGCGCAAATCTGGCGCGCTGACGGGCGAACGCCCCGAGCCAACGGAATTTGCCACGCTTATGGTTGGCCATTATATCCGTTTCCCACGCCAACAAATGGCGGCTGAATAGACCGACTAGGCCACCCAACCTTGCAGTTGGGCAGCTTCCTCGCGCACGGCCTGTGGCCCGCCGAGCAATTGGCGATTGGCGCCAATGCGTTTGAACCAATAGTGCAGCCCCAGCAAATCCGTAAAGCCCATGCCGCCATGCACTTCGGTGGAAGTGCGCGCGACGAATTTAGCGATTTCCGAAACATGCGCTTTGGCCAAACGCGACGTCAGCGCCGCCTCTTCTGGCACATGGTCTTGCGAATAAGCGGCATACCAAACCAACGAACGACAAGGCTCTAATTTAGCTGCCATCTCCGCGCACATATGTTTGACCGCCTGAAACGAGCCGATAGGACGATTGAACTGCTCGCGGTCTTTCGAGTAAGCGACCGCTTTCTCCAGCATCATGCTGGCCGCGCCCAGACTATCGGCAGCCAGTAAAACGCGCCCCGTATCAATCATTTTGCTTTGCGCTTCCCCATGGTTATTGCCCGACACCAAATGCGCCGAGGCGGCCTTTAAATCTAGGTTCACCACGTGGCGGGTTTTATCGATGGTGGTCAAAGCCACTTCCTCGATGCCTGCGCCTCCGCGTTCCACAATCAGCAATTGCTCGCCCGTGGTCAGCAGAAAATGCGTCGCCGCTTCGGCGCCCATGACGAAACTCGCCCGCCCCGAAAGCTTGTCACCGCTCAACGCCAAGCCAGCGCCTTCGCGCGCGCCAATCGCTTCGGTCGCGCCGACCCCCATCACCACCTCGCCCGAGGCGATGCGGCCCAGCCAATCGCTATCGCCACACGTGCGCAAAGCGATAACCGCCATGCCATAAGCCGCCGTGAAAGGCGATGGCGAGACATTGCGCCCAAGCGCCTCTTGAATGAGCGCTGCTTCCAGCACGCCCATGCCAAGGCCGCCCTGCTCGGTTGGCATGAGGACGAAAGGCACGCCCAAATCCATCAGCCCGCTTTGCAGCTCGGCCGCCAAGGCAGGGTCGCCATCGACAAACCCGCGCACCAAAGCCAGTTCCGAAGCGCCTTCTAAATAGCGACCCACCGAGTCTTGCAACATGGTTTGGTCTTCGTTTAATCCAAAATGCATGTCTATAACTCCTAATTCGTGCTTTGCGCGGCGGGTTTGGCCGGCTTGGGTTCGCGAGGCATACCGAGGCCGCGCTCGCTGATAATGTTTTTCTGAATTTGCGCCGAGCCGCCGCCGATAATCAGCCCGAGGTCGAACATATAATGGGTTTGCCACATGCCACGGTCGCGAACAAACGGGCTGTCTTCGTAAAGCATGCCGTATTCGCCCATCACATCAATGGCCAGCTCTGCCATTTGGTGGTTTAGCTCGCAGCCCTGCAATTTGACCAAAAGCCCGGCCATGCCAGACGATTTTTTCTCGCTCGACAAAGTCGTCAACCGCATGCCGTTCATTTTCATCGCATAGGCCTCGCCCTGCAATTGCACCAGACGGTCGCGGTAAATATCATTGTCCATTAGGGGGGCGCCATTCAGCTGCTCTTGCTTCATAATATCGGCAATCGAATGCAGCCGCGACAGCGCCGCATCGGGGTCTCCCAACATGCCGCGTTCATGGGTCAGCGTGGCATTGGCCACCATCCAGCCCTCGCCGCGATTGCCGACTATCGAATGGGTCGGCACGCGCACATCGGTGAAAAACACTTCGTTGAATTCCGCGTGACCCGTCATCGTCATCAGCGGGCGCACTTCAATGCCGGGCGTTTTCATATCCAGCAAAATATAGCTAATGCCTTGGTGCTTTTTCGCATCCGGCTCGGTGCGCACGAGGCAGAACATCATGTCGGCAAATTGCGCCGTGCTGGTCCAAATTTTTTGGCCATTGATAATAAAATCATCGCCATCGACGACCGCAGAGGTTTTCACCGCCGCCAAATCTGACCCCGCGCCCGGCTCGGAATAGCCTTGGCACCAAACCATTTTGCCTTCCAAAGTCGGCTTAATATAAGCGTCTTTTTGCTCTTGCGTGCCAAGCTCCAAAAGGGTCGGCACCAGCATGTTTATGCCTTGGCCAGAAATCCCGCCAGGCATTTTGGCGCGCGAGAATTCTTCGGCAATAATGCGCGCTTTCAAAGCATCTGGCTCGGCGCCATAACCGCCATATTCTTTCGGATGGGTGCGCGCTGCATAGCCTTGCGCCAGCAATATTTGCTGCCAAGCCAAACGCTTTTCGCTGCTTACCGAGCGGTCATTGCGATTGGGGGCGGCGTCTTTATGCGCTTGTAAAAACTGCGCCACTTCGGCACGAAAATCGACATATTCTTGGGTTAAATTCAGATCCATTACACTCTCCCGAGGATTGCACTTTGGACAAAGCTTAAGCAAAGCCTGGCCAGAGTGCAACGCTAAGGTGGACAATTTCAACGCGCATTGCCTATAGGCGAGACGCCAAACCACTGGTATGTTTGGCCATGCTCGACCGTTACTTATTCCTACGTTTGCTAAAAGGCCAATTGGCGCTAACCCTCGTGTTGGCCGTCGTCATATGGCTGGTGCAAGCGCTCGACCTCTTCGACAAAACGTTGAGCGCCGGCGCATCACCGCTTGTGACTTTGGGCATTAGCCTATTGATTTTACCGCGCGTGATTACCTTCACGCTGGGGCCAGCTTTGCTGATTACCGTTTTGTCGCAAATGGTTCGGCTGCTGCAAGACTATGAGTATTTTGCGCTTACCGCAGCGGGGCTGAGCCCGTTGCGGATTTTGCGTCCCATCGCCTTGCTGGCGGTATTAACCATGCTGGTGCAAAGCGCTTTGGCTTTTTATATTTCGCCCATCGCCATGAAGCACTTAAAAATCCAGACCGAAAGTGCCGCCACGCAATTGGCCTTGGGCGATTTGCAGGCCGGCGCTTTCAAAGATGTCGCCAAAAACCTAACCATTTACACTAGCGGGCGTGACGCGCAAGGCCTCTGGCAAGACATTGTGATTTACGACACTTCCTCGCCCAAACACCCCATGCTCTATACAGCGCAAAAAGGCGAGATAGGCGGCGCGCCAGAGCAGAGATATTTCGTCTTGCAAGACGGCACGCAAAAAATCACCAATGAGAAAGGCCAGCTTTCTTTCGTCCATTTCTCGCGCTATCTCGTGCCGCTTAGCCCCGCCAATACGGCGGTTAAAACGCGCCATTATTGGAACCGAAATCAGATGATGATTCACCAATTGCTAGACCCGGCCGCGCATGGCGTCACCCATGCGCCTCGCATTGCCCGCATGCAAGCGCGGGGGCTGGAGTTGATTTCCAATCTGGCGGCGCCGTTCATTTTCACCTTGATTAGCTTTGCCGTGGTCACCGCAGGGGGGCTAAATCGGCATGGCTATGGACGGCGTATTTTAATCGCTGTAGCGCTGGCGATTGTCTTTCAAATTGGCGTTATCACCATGGCCTCCCTCGCCGTGGAACGCGACCAAGCAGGCTTGGTTTTCCTCTGGCCATTGGGCTTTTTCGCAACGCTTTGCGCGGTGATTATGGGGCAAACCAATCCGGCTAGTATGTCGAGATGGAACCCGCTGCCCCGCAAGAGAGACGCCGCATGAAAGCCCTGAACCAATATCTCATCCGCCGCTTTGCCATGTGGCTATTGATTGTCCTCGCAGGCTTTGGCGCGGTGGCGGTTTTGGGCGACTTCCTCGAAATGCTGCGCTTTGCCAATCGGTTTGATCTCGGCGCAGGCGCGGCGCTCGGTTTCACTTTGCGCCGTTTGCCGCTCATCCTTCTCGATTTCCTGCCGTTCATCTTTTTGTTCGCCACGGTGTTTTGCTTGCTTCGGCTGTCGCAAGCCCAAGAGCTTGCGGTCATTCGCGCGGCAGGGCTTTCGGTATGGCAATTCCTGACGCCGCTTTTGGTTTTCACTTTTCTCCTCGCCAGTCTCATCGTCGCCATTTTGGAGCCGATTGGCGCGCGCAGCATGGCGAATTTTACCGCCAAACAAGCGCAGATTACCGGCATTAAAGCCAAACTCAGCCTGTCCGCAGGCGGCATTTGGTTTCGCGAAAACAATGCGCAAAGCAATTACATCATCCGCGCTGATAAGTTCGACCCAAAAGACGCTGCACGCTTGCTCAACGTCGAAGTGACTTTGCTCGATGAAAACGGAGATTTCGCCCGCCACCTAGAAGCTAGCTCAGCCCAACTAAGTGGGGGGCAATTAGGCGGGGGACAATTTGCCTTGCACAATGTCAAAATATTCACGGGCGCGCGCGCGCCGCTAACCCAAGAGACATATAAACTGCCCACGCAATTAACCTTGGCCAGCATTCAAAGCGGTTTCAAAGCCCCACGCACCATCGGCCTATGGCGACTGCCCAGGTATATTACCCAAGCGCGCGCGACTGGCATGGATGTCTCGCGCCATGAAGCACGCTTCCAATCGCTTTTGGCTCTGCCGATTTTACTTTTGTCCATGGTGATGGTGGCGGCCTGTTTCTCGTTGCCGACGGGGCGGATATTCTCGACCTCGCAAACTTTAGGCTTTTCGGTTTTATGCGGCTTTTTAGTCTTTCTGTTCAATGATTTCATCGGCCTGATGGGCGAGTTGAACATTCTGCCTGCCGTCTTGGCCAGTTGGGCGCCCGCGCTTATTGCCTTGTTACTATCGGTGAGCTATCTACTAACCACGGAAGACGGCTAGACAAACTTAGGGATTTTTATGACTGACTTGAAACTTGGATCCGATTTTGGAACGCCATCGCAAGACGATTGGCTCGTCGCGGTCGAGAGCGCCCTGCGCGGCAAAGCGGCCGAGAGTTTGGTGTCCGAGGATTTAGCTGGCTTCGCGCGTCAACCGCTTTACACAAAAGCCAATGCCCCCAGCGAGGCGTCCGGCCTGCCCGGTTTTGCGCCGTTCACGCGGGGGCCGCAGGCGGTCAATAATAGGTATCTGCCTTGGCACATCGCTCAACGCGCGGTTGTGGGGCGCAAAGGGGTCGACAATGACGCCCTTTTGAACGACCTCAATGGCGGCGTCACGGCGCTTTGGCTCGACTTTAGCCATGGCGTGGCCGATGCCAGCCAATTGACCCTTTTGCTCAAAGACGTGCGCCTAGATTTGGCGCCGCTTTGCTTGGCACCGCATCACCATGGCATGGCCGCCGTGCAACCGGTGCTGGCCTATTACGAGCAAGAAAAAGCCGCCCCCGAAACCATCGGCTATCTCAATCTTGACCCATTGGCCGCAAGCCTCGAGCATGGGCAGGTCGGCGCGATCGATTACGAGGCCTTGCAAGGTCTCTCGGCCTCGCGCCCTGGCCTTCGCTGGATGACCAGTTCTGGCGCTACCTATCACGCGCATGGCGCCAGCGTGCCGCAAGAATTGGGCTGGATGCTGGCCGGATTGACCGACTATATGCGCGAGCTGGAAACTGTGGGCGTCTCGCCTGTCGAGGCTTTAGCGAAAATCACCCTAACTGTCGCAGCGGACGTCGACTTTTTTGCCACGCTGGCGAAAATCCGTGCCGCGCGATGGCTCTTTGCCAATATCGCCGAAGCCGTGGGCGCGCCCGACACGGCGCCGCAAATCCATGCCGAGAGCAGCCTGCGTGCTTTTGCCGATGTTGACCCATGGGTCAATATTTTGCGCGCAACCGCCGCGACTATGGGCGCGGGCATTGCTGGCGTCGATGTGATGTGCGTCGCGCCTTGCACGGCGACAAGTGTGAGCGACAGCACGCTAACGCGGCGCATCGCCCGCAATACGCAGATTATTTTGCAAGAAGAAAGCCACATCGGCCAAGTCACCGATGCGGCAGGCGGCAGCTATTATGTCGAGCAATTGACGCAAGATTTGGCCACCTCAGCTTGGCAGGTTTTCCAAGACACCGAAGCCAAAGGCGGGCTGTCGGCCGCCCTCGCCGATGGCCGCATTGGCGATGCCTTGGTTCATCAGCGCGCCGTTTTTGACGCCGCTATCGATACGCGCGCCCATGCCATGGTGGGGGTCAGCGAGTTTCCCAATCTGGAAGAAGCGCCATTGGAAACCTCTGCCTCGAGCCAATATCGCCTATCGCATAAATTTGAAGCCTTGCGACATGACGCCCAGAAAAGCAAACCCAAGGCCTTTCTCGCCTGTATCGGCGATATGGCCAGCTACACGCCGCGCGCCAATTTCGCGACCAATCTTTATGCCGCAGGCGGCTTGCACGCGGTCGCGGGCGACGGCGGCACAGACTATGAGGCGATTGCCGACGCGTTTCAAAAATCCACTGCCAAAATTGCCGTGATATGCGGCTCGGACGCCGATTACGAAACCCATGCCTCGGCCTTGGCGGCGGCGTTAAAAGCGGCTGGCGTGGTGCATTTGGCGCTCGCCGGCAAGCCCCGCGACATCGCCGAAGTCGATGATTATGCTTTCGCGGGCTGCCAAGCCTTGAGCTATCTGACAAATATTCACGCCAAACTGGGTCTATAGGGGAGACATGAGATGAGCCAATTACCTGATTTTTCGAACCGCCCTCTTTCCCTGACCGCCAAAGGCGATTTGCCGACATGGCAATCGGCGGCGCAAGACGCGCAGGAAAACCGCAGCGGCGCCAGCCAACGCGAGACGCCAGAAGGCATTGATATCAAAGCGCTTTATACCGCCGAAGATAGAGACACGCTGCCCTATTTGGACAGTTTCCCGGGGATCGCGCCATATATTCGCGGCCCCTATGCGACCATGTATGTCAATAAACCTTGGACGGTGCGCCAATATGCTGGCTTCTCGACGGCTGAAAAATCCAATGCTTTCTATCGCCGCAATTTGAAGGCGGGTCAAAAAGGCCTTTCGGTGGCGTTTGATTTGGCCACCCACCGTGGCTATGACAGCGACCACCCGCGCGTGGCGGGGGATGTCGGCATGGCGGGCGTAGCGATTGATAGCATCCTCGATATGCGCACTCTCTTCGACGGCATCCCCTTGGATAGCATGTCGGTTTCCATGACCATGAATGGCGCGGTTTTGCCCATTATGGCGCTGTATATCGTGGCCGCCGAAGAGCAAGGCGTCAGCCCCGATAAGCTGGCGGGAACCATTCAGAACGATATTTTGAAAGAGTTCATGGTTCGCAATACCTATATTTATCCGCCCAAGCCAAGCATGCGCATCATCTCGGATATTTTTGCCTATACGTCGCAAAACATGCCGAAGTTTAACTCTATCTCCATCTCGGGCTATCACATTCAAGAAGCTGGCGCGACGGCCGACCTAGAGCTGGCCTATACGCTGGCCGATGGCGTGGAATATGCGCGCGCAGGCATGGAGACGGGTTTGGACATTGACGCGTTTGCGCCGCGCCTGTCGTTCTTCTGGGCGATTGGCATGGACTTCTTTATGGAGATTGCCAAAATGCGCGCCGCGCGCTTGCTTTGGGCGCAATTGATGCAAGGGCTGGGTGCCAAAAATCCGAAATCGCTGGCGCTGCGCACGCATAGCCAGACCTCGGGCTGGAGCCTGACAGCGCAGGATATTTATAATAATTCCGTGCGCACCTGCATTGAGGCCATGGCCTCAACCCAAGGCCATACGCAGTCTTTGCACACCAATAGTTTTGACGAAGCGCTGGCCTTGCCGACCGATTTCTCCGCTCGCATTGCGCGCAACACGCAATTAATGCTGCAAATGGAAAGCCAAACCACCAAAGTCATCGACCCTTGGGGCGGCAGTTATTTTGTTGAAAAACTGACGCATGATTTGGCGGCCAAAGCGCTCGGCCATATTCGAGAAGTCGAAAAACTTGGCGGCATGGCGGCCGCCATCGAGCAAGGCATTCCCAAAATGCGCATCGAAGAAGCCGCCGCGCGCACCCAAGCGCGCATCGATAGCGGCCGACAAACCGTGGTTGGGGTGAATAAATTCCGCCTCGAAAACGAAGACCCTGTCGATGTTTTGAAAGTCGATAATTCTGCCGTTCGCGCCGCCCAAATCGAGCGTTTGAAAGACCTCAAAGCCTCGCGCGATGAGGCGGGCGTGCAAGCCGCCCTCGCCGCGCTGACAGCTTCCGCGCAAAACGCGCAAGCCACAGGCATGGAAAACAATCTGCTGACTTTGGCCGTCCACGCCGCGCGCGCCAAAGCTACGGTGGGCGAAATTTCTTTGGCCTTGGAAGTCGTCTACAACCGCCATGAAGCCAAGCCGCAAGTCATCTCCGATGTCTATGGCAAAGACTTCGGCAACACCGACCCGAGTATTTTAAAAGTCCGCGATATGGTTGCCCGCTTTAGTGAGCGCGAAGGCCAAGCGCCGTCGATTTACCTCGCCAAAATGGGGCAAGACGGCCACGACCGAGGGCAAAAAGTCGTCGCTACCGCCTTGGCCGATTTGGGCTTTAAAGTGGTCACGGGCGCTTTGTTTCAAACGCCAGAAGAAGCCGCCAAAGATGCCATTGCGGCAGGCGCGCAAATCGTCGGGGTTAGCTCGCTGGCCGCAGGCCATTTAACTTTGGTGCCAGAGCTGCGCGATGCGCTGGCTGCGCTGGGTCATAGCGATATGATGGTGACGGTTGGTGGTGTTATTCCGCCGCAAGATTTTGAGGCGCTAAGAGACGCCGGCGCCAAGGCTATTTTCCCGCCCGGCACGGTGATACCCGACGCTGCGGCCGAGATGATTTCCACTCTGACCGCCCATTTGGGACATAATGAAACGGCTTAATCGCGAACCCGAATAAGGCCTTCTTGCGCCGCTGTGGCGATAAGCTTGCCGTCACGGGTGAAGAAATGGCCAAAGTTCATGCCGCGTCCGCCAGCCGAAGCGGGGCTTTCTTGCACATAGAGCAGCCAATCATTGGCTTCAAACTCATGGTAAAACCACATGGCGTGGTCGAGGCTGGCCGATTGTAATTTCGGATTAATATAGCTCAACGCGTGCGGGCGCATACAGGTATCGAGCAAGGATGTATCGGAAATATAGGCGAGCATGGCTTGATTGGTGGCGAAATCTTTCGGCATGCCGGGGTCGACTTTCACCCAAACAATATTGCGCGGCTCGGCTGGCTCGGGGTTGAACATATCCTTGGGGCTGACGGGGCGAATTTCAAACGGGCGACGACGCAGCCAGCTTTCGCGGAAAGCTTCGGGAATTTTATCGGCGTTTTCGACGCGCAATTCATATTCGCTTTTCAGCGTCTCTGGGTCGGGCGCATAGGGCATTTGCATTTGATGCTCGCGGCCTTCTTCTTTGCGCTGAAAACTGGCCGACATATTAAAAATCTGCTTGCCGTGCTGAATCGCCACAATGCGGCGCGAGGCAAAACTACGGCCATCGCGCGCGGTATCGACTTCGTAAATAATCGGCGTCTCGGGGTCGCCCGGGCGCAGGAAATAACTATGAAAACTATGGCAGAACATATCCTCGACCGTATAACAGGCCGACATCAAGGCTTGCCCCAAAACTTGCCCGCCGAACACGCGCTGGCGTTTTTCGTTCGGGCTTTGGCCACGAAATAGGTTTACTTCCAGCCGCTCTAGTTTCAGCAGCTCCAAAATCATCTCTAAGGACTGATCCATATTCTTTCCTAAATTTTCCGCGCTTAGTCGGAAGTTGGGCGTATCGCTGGCACAATGGTAACGCTTTCGCCGCAGCCGCAAGCATCTGTCTGGTTGGGATTGTTAAACACAAATCCGGCGGATAATTTGCTTTCTTCGTAGTCCATCTGCGTGCCAAGCAAGAACAAAATCGCTTTGGGGTCGATGAAAACCGTAACCCCTTGGTCGACGACGACTTCGTCGAGGGCACCTTTTTCTTCGGCATATTCCATCGTGTATTCCATGCCCGCGCAGCCGCCATTTTTAACACCCACACGAATGCCAATTTTGGCCGTCTCGGCGCGCGCCATAATATCCTTCACGCGCATGGCGGCGCGTTCGGTTAGCGTAATCGCTTTCGGCATTTCAAAAACTTGGCTCATCGGTCTCTTCTGGTTAACTTAAAAGGAGAACGCACACTTAAAACATATTCAACGCGACACGGGCTTCATCCGACATGCGGCTTGGGTCCCACGGTGGCTCGAAAGTCATCTCTACCACAACATCGCCAACCCCGTCCACCGAGCGCACCGCGTCTTCTACCCAACGCGGCATATGTTCGGCCACCGGACAACCTGGCGCGGTCAGCGTCATATCAATGGTGATGTCGCGCGCATCCGAAATATCGACGCGGTAAATCAGCCCCAGCTCATACACATCCACCGGAATTTCGGGGTCATAGACGCTTTTCAGCGCGCCGATGACATCATCCGTCAGCGCCGCCATTTCGGGCGACAGCTCGTCTATCGGCACAGGCTCATCGCTGGCACTTTGCGGCCCGGAGGTGTCAATCACTGGCATTTCTTTATCTTCGCTCATCGCATCCTATCCAAAAAAATCTATCGCTTTATGCAAGGCTTCGGCCAAAGCGTCTACTTCTTCGTGGGTATTATATATCGTAAACGACGCGCGTGCCGTCGCGGGCACATTAAATCTTTGCATCAAAGGCTGCGCGCAATGATGGCCTGCCCGCACCGCAATCCCGGCGCGGTCGATGAAAGTCGCCAAATCATGCGGGTGAATGCCCTCGACGCCAAAGGAGACAATCGCCCCTTTGTTTTTCGACGTGCCGTAAATCTTCACGCGATTGATGGCGCCCAAGGCCTCCATGGCGTGGTCGCGCAGCGCATTTTCATGCGTCTCAAACGCGTCGATGCCGATGTTCATCATATATTTCAAAGCTTCGCCCAGCCCGATGGCCTCGACAATCGGCGGCGTGCCGGCCTCAAACCGATGCGGCGCGTCGCCATAGGTAATCACATCTTTGGAGACTTCGCGGATCATCTCGCCGCCACCACGGAACGGGCGCATGGCCGCCAAAGCCTCGGCCTTGCCATATAAAACGCCAATGCCTGTAGGGCCAAAAACCTTATGCCCCGAGAACACATAAAAATCGGCATCCAGCGCCTGCATATCATTTTTCAAATGCACCGCGCCTTGGCAGCCATCGAGTAAAATCGGCACGCCGTTTTTATGCGCGATATCGACCAATTGTTTCGACGGCGTAATCGTGCCGAGCGCATTCGACATTTGCGTCAGCGCGACGAATTTCGTGCGCGCGCTAAAGGCCGCCTCATAGGCTTGCATGTCCAGCTCGCCCTCATCCGTCACCGGTATCCATTTCAACACGGCGCCATGGCGCTCGCGCATAAAGTGCCACGGCACGATGTTCGAGTGATGCTCCATCTCCGACAGAATAATCTCATCGCCCGCTTCAATTTGCGGCTCGAGGAAACCATAAGCGACGAGATTAATTGCATCCGTAGCCCCGCCGGTGAAAATAATCTGCTCGGGGGTCGCGGCGTTCAAAAAGCCGCGCGTGGTTTCGCGCGCCGCTTCAAACGCATGGGTCGCTTGATTGGAGAGATAGTGTAAACCCCGATGCACATTGGCATATTCATAGGTCGAGAAATGGCTCATCCGCTCGATAACCTGCAAAGGCTTTTGTGCCGAGGCCGCATTATCCAAATAAACCAATGGCTTGCCATATACTTCCGAGCCAAGCACGGGGAAATCTTTGCGGATTTTTTGAACGTCAAACGCCATAGCTGCGCCTTCCTTTGCCGATTGGCTCATGAGTTGGCTCCCTCGCCAAGAGGGCTCAAAAGCGCATTGATTTTTACTTCCACCAGCGCGCCGATAATCTCGCTCAGCGCTTCATCATCGATATGTGAGATCACTTGCTGCAGAAAAGCCGCCACCAAAAGATGTCGCGCCGTGGCTTCTTCCAGCCCACGCGAGCGCAAGAAAAATAGCGCATCGCGGTCCAGCTCTCCAATGGCGGAACCATGCGCGCAGACCACGTCATCGGCATAGATTTCTAGCTCGGGCTTGGCATCCATTTCGGCGCCTTGCGATAGCATCATGGCGCGGGTTTGCATTTGTGCATCGACGCGTTGCGCATCGGGACGCACGATAATCTTGCCCTGAAACACACCGCGCGCATCGCCATCCAACACGTTATAGGCGCTGGTATGGCTCGAGGTATCGGCCGCCTGATGCTCAATCACATAAGTGAAATCAGCATGGGTGGCGGCTTTGGATAGGCCGTGGCCGAGAACCGCGGAATGCAATTCGGCATGGGCGGATGCGGCTCGCAAAGTGACATGAGCTTCTTGGCGCGCCAGAGTTCCGCCGCTAACCAAAGCGACCGATTTATAGCGCGCGCCCTCCGCCAAAGTCACGCGGCTCAACCCCACTTGATGGCCGGCTTGTTGCGAGCGCAAGAGGGTTAATTCCGCGCCTTCGCCCAGCGTGATATCCAACACGACATTGGCATAGCCCGTGGCCATATGGTCATCGACCAGCACCGCTTTGGCACCCGCCGCGAGGGTGATTTTATGCGCCAAATGCACTGGCTCCGCGCCGCTGGTGCGAAGCACCAAAGGCTGCGCCAAAGTGCCAGACACTTGCGCCACCAAACCGTTTTGCGCCAAGGCTTGATTGTAAGTGGCCATCACCGTATCGGGCGACGGTGCCTCGGGTGCCTCGGGTGCCTCGGGTGCCACAGCTGCCGCCTCAGGCGTACCGACAAAAGGTGCCAGAGTTAACCCTTCGGCTTGCGGCGAGCTAAGCAAAACGCCGTCTTCAAAATGTGCTTCCAAAGCTTTCGCGCTAGAAAAATCCACCGTGTGAACCGAAGTCGCTTCGCCCGATTTCAGCAGCCGTGCCAAATCCGTATAGTGCCAGCTTTCCACCCGACGCGTCGGCAGGCCAACGGCCTCGGCCGCCGCCAAACGTGCGGCACGCGCTGGCCCATCGCCAGGCAGCGTGTCGCGAATTTGCTCAAAATGGGATTGCGCATCAAGCATGGGCTTGGCTTCCCTCGCTGGCTGCGTCCGCGCCGCCGATATAATCCGCATAGCCAGATTTCTCCAGCTCTAGCGCCAATTCTGGCCCGCCCGATTTGACAATCCGACCCTTGGCCATCACATGCACGACATCGGGTTTAATAAAGTCCAGCAGGCGTTGGTAATGCGTAATCACCAACATGGAGCGCTCGGGAGAGCGCAGCGCATTGACGCCTTCCGCCACGGTTTTCAGCGCATCAATATCGAGGCCACTATCGGTCTCATCGAGGATGGCGAGCTTGGGTTCCAGCATCGCCATTTGCAAAATCTCATTGCGCTTTTTCTCGCCGCCCGAAAAGCCAACGTTCAATTGACGCCGCAGCATATCGTCATCCATGCCGAGCGCGCGCGATTTTTCCCGCGCCAAACGCAAGAAGCTTGCCGCGTCCATTTCGTCTTCGCCGCGCCCGCGCCGAATGGCGTTCAGCGAGGTTTTCAAAAACGTCATATTGGTGACGCCCGGGATTTCTAGCGGATATTGAAACGCCAAAAACAGCCCCGCAATGGCGCGCGCTTCGGGGGTCATCTCGGCCAGTTCTTGGCCGTCAAACAACATTTCCCCGCCGTTAATCTCATAGCCTTCTTTGCCCGACAAGACATAAGACAGCGTCGACTTGCCCGAGCCATTGGGCCCCATAATGGCATGCACTTCGCCGGGGTTCAGGCTTAGCGATAGGCCATTGATAATCGGCTTATCGGGTATTCCCGCTTGTAAGTTTTTGATATCCAGCAAGGCACTCATCCAACACTTCCTTCTAGGGAGATGCCCACGAGTTTTTGCGCTTCCACGGCAAACTCCATAGGCAGGTTTTGTAAAACATCACGGCAAAAACCGTTCACAATCAGGGCGACCGCCTCTTCGGCATCGAGGCCGCGTTGCTGGCAGAAGAACAATTGATCGTCGCTAATTTTCGACGTCGTCGCCTCATGCTCCAGCACCGCCGAGAGGTTTTTCGCCTCAATATAAGGCACGGTATGGGCGGCGCATTTATCGCCAATGAGCAGGCTATCGCATTGCGTAAAATTGCGTGCATTGGCGGCCTTGGGATGCACGCTCACTTGCCCGCGATAGCAATTCGACGAGCGTCCCGCCGAAATACCTTTCGAGATAATTTTGCTCGATGTGTTCTTGCCCAAATGAATCATCTTCGTGCCGCTATCGACTTGTTGCAGATTGTTCGAAATAGCAATCGAGTAGAACTCGCCCGAGCTACCATCGCCGCGCAAAATGCAGCTTGGGTATTTCCACGTCACGGCCGACCCGGTCTCGACTTGCGTCCAGCTAATGCGGGCGCGGTCTTCGCGGCAATCGCCGCGTTTGGTCACAAAATTATAAATCCCGCCCTTGCCATCGGCGTCCCCTGGATACCAATTTTGCACGGTTGAATATTTAATCTCAGCGTCTTCCAGCGCCACCAATTCCACCACGGCGGCGTGCAATTGATTTTCGTCGCGCATCGGCGCCGTGCAGCCTTCTAAATAACTGACATAAGAGCCCTTATCGGCAATCACCAGCGTGCGCTCAAATTGGCCAGTATTGGCTTCATTGATGCGGAAATAAGTCGACAGCTCCATCGGGCATCGAACGCCGGGCGGGATGTAAACAAAGGAGCCATCGGAGAATACGGCCGAGTTCAAGGCGGTGAAATAATTATCCGATTTCGGCACCACGGAGCCGAGATATTTCTGCACCAAATCGGGATGCTCTTTTACGGCTTCCGAGAACGAGCAAAAAATCACGCCCTCTTTGGCCAGCTCGTCGCGAAAGGTCGTCCCCACCGAGACGCTATCGAACACCGCATCGACGGCGACTTTGCGCACGCCCGCCAGCATTTCTTGTTCCACCAGCGGAATGCCCAGTTTTTCATATGTGCGCAACAGCTCAGGGTCGACTTCGTCGAGGCTCTTGGGGCCATCTTCCATCGACTTGGGTGCTGCGTAATAGCACAGGTCTTGATAATCGATTTTGGGATAATCGACATGCGCCCATTCTGGCTCTTCCATGGTCAGCCAGCGCTCATAGGCGTCGAGGCGCCAGTCGAGCAGCCATTGCGGCTCGTCTTTTTTGGCCGAGATAAAGCGGATGATATCTTCGCTCAATCCGTTTTCCACGCGGTCCATATCCACTTGCGTGGTGAAGCCATATTTATAATGCTCGCCACCGAATTGAGCGACCTGCTCTACGGTTTCTTTATCTATCGCTGCTTTCGCTTCGCTCATGGATTTACTCCGCCGCCTTGGTTACTGTGTCTCGTTGTTTCGGGTCGAGCCGCGCTGCCAATTTGACCCACGCCTCCACCAATTTATCGGTGTCTTCCGCTCGGCTTTGCCAGCCGAGGCTGACGCGCACCACGCCCTTATTGATATGGGGTGCAACGCCCATGGCTTCCAGCACATGACTGCGCGACACCTTGCCGCTGGAGCAAGCCGAACCCGCACTGACCGACAGGCCATCCAAGTCTAAGCCCATGACCAAAGCCTCGCTGCTCAAGCCCGCCAGCGCAAAGCAACTGGTATTGGCCAAGCGCTCTGCATCGCGCCCCAAAATCTGCACCTCGGGTTGCGCGGCCAAAAGCGCGGCTTCCATCGCATCGCGTTGGGTGGCCAGATTTTGAAACGCTTGCAGCCCCGCTTTCGCGGCGCGCGCGGCGGCGGCAAAAGCGGCGATGCCGGAAATATTCTCCGACCCCGCCCGGCGTCCAAGTTCTTGTCCGCCGCCAATCAATTGCGGCGGCACCACCACGCTTGGGCGCGTGACCAAAGCCCCCACGCCCATGGGGGCGCCGAGTTTATGCCCCGATACGCTCAAGGCATCTATGTTCATGGCAATCATGTTGATGGGGGTTTTTCCCGCCGCTTGCACCGCATCGCAAAACAATAAGCTGCCGTGCGCTTTCACCATGGCGCCAATTTTCGCGATGGGCTGAACCACGCCCGTCTCATTATTGGCCAGCATCACGCAAACCAAAGCCGGCGTTTCCTCTTGCAGGCTGGCTTCCAGCGCCGCCAAATCCAGCGCGCCCTCCCCCGTGACAGCAAGGGTTTCAATGGGCAAATCAGCTTGTCTGGCAGCTTCTAAAACCGCCGAATGCTCAATCGCACTGACCAGAATGCGGCCAATTTTGCCGCCTGGGGCTTGGCGCAAATTCAATGCCAGATTGCAGGCTTCGGTGCCGCCCGAGGTAAAAATAACCGTTTCCGGATGCGCCACCACCAGCTCGGCGATATCTTGGCGCGCGGTTTCTACCAAGGCTCGCGCTTGGCGGCCCTCGAAATGCACCGAAGACGGATTGCCAATATCCAGCGCCGCCAGCAAAGCCTCGCGCGCTTCAGGGCGTAAAGGCGCGGTGGCATTATAGTCGAGATACGTCCGGCTCATTCGCCTGCCTCCCCGAGCAATTGCACCAAAGAGGTTGGTTGCGCCAAATGCGGCAGGGTCGAGAGGTCTTTGCCGCTGACCACATCGGCCAGCGAAATCGAATTTAAAAATTGATAAATCGTCTGCCCCAATTGCGCCCATAGATCATGCGTCAGGCAGCGCGCTTGTTTGGCCAAACAGCCAGAAGACGACCCACAACGGGTGACTTCCACCGGCTCATCGACGGCCTGAATGACATCGCCAATGCGAATGCTCTCGGGCGCCGCCGCCAGCGTATAGCCGCCATGCGCACCGCGATGGCTGGTTACTAAATTGGCGCGGCGCAAATCGCCAAAAATCTGTTCCAAATAAGCGAGCGAAATCTCCTGCCGCAGACCAATATCTGCCAGTTTCATCGGTGGCATTTGTGGAGCCATTTGTGGCGCCATTTGCCCATCTGAAGCGCTGAGCGCGGCTTGCTGCGCGATATCGGCCATGGCCATAACGGCATAACGGCCTCGCGTGGAGAGTTTCATTATCGTGTATCCTATTGCTTTTCTTGAGCTTTTACGAAAAACCTTGCAATTACCATGGGCTTTTCGCTATCACATGGCTCAACTGAGTAGAGATATAGTAAATCCGACTAATTTAGTCAAGTTTACACATCCAAGCGTCGTGGGAGCGTCAGACAATGCCAGAAGTTATTTTTAACGGCCCCGAGGGTCGCCTTGAAGGCCGTTTTACGCAAAACAAAGAGCCGGGCGCGCCCATCGCTATGATTTTGCATCCGCTGCCTCAATTGGGCGGCAGTATGAACAATCCTGTGGCCTATCAATTGTATCATCAATTCGCCAGCCGAGGCTTTTCCGTGCTGCGCTTTAACTTTCGCGGTGTGGGTCGCAGCCAAGGCGAATTTGACGATGGCATTGGCGAATTATCCGATGCCGCCGCCGCCCTCGATTGGTTGCAAGCCTTGAGCGTCGATGCGCGCCAATGTTGGGTTGCGGGCTATAGTTTTGGCGCTTGGATTGGCATGCAATTGCTGATGCGTCGGCCCGAAATTTCTGGCTTTATCTCGGTCGCTCCGCCAGCCAATTTTTACGATTTCACCTTTCTGGCACCCTGCCCCGCCAGCGGATTGATTACCCATGGCGATGCCGACCGCATTGTGCCGAAAGACGACATCGAAAAACTCGTCGAACGTCTGCAAGCCCAAAAAGGCATCACCATTGATTATCAAAACATCAAAGGCGGCAATCATTTCTTCGAAAAAGATATGGAAACGCTGGATGGCGTGGTCGGCAAATATCTCGACAAACGCATCGCCGAAATCGCTTCGAAATAACGCCTATCTAGCCAGCACTATATAGCTCGCCGCCCGTTGTTGGCGCGCCCACACCTGTGGTTTCGGGTCGGCTGAGCGGCAGGCCTTTCAGGCTGCGCAAAGCCAGCCACGCAAACGCTTGCGCCTCCAGCGCATCGCCGCGCCAGCCCAAGCTATCGCAATCGACGACCTCTATATTCGTGCTTTGCTCGAGCGCGCGGCACAGGGTTTTATTGTGCCGCCCGCCGCCACATAAAATCAATCGGCTCGCCCGATGCGGACAAAGTGCCAGCCCCGCCGCAACGCTGGCTGCGGTAAAGGCCGTCAGCGTGGCCGCGCCATCCTCGGCCGAGAGAGCCTCTATCGGCGCCGTTTCAAACCCCAATCGGTCGAGCGATTTTGGCGGCGGCGCGGTGAAAAAGGGATGCGCCATCAAAGCCGCCAAAGCCGTGGCATCGACTTTCCCCTTGGCCGCGAGAGCGCCGTTTTCATCGAACGCCTGTCCGGTTTTTTGCTGCACCCAATCATCCAGCAGCGCGTTGGCGGGGCCGGTATCAAAAGCTAGCAAAGCGCCTTGCGCGCCGAGCCATGTGATATTGGCAATGCCGCCCAAATTCAGCACCCCTTGGGGGCGCGCACCCTCGGCCAGAGCGGCATGAAACAACGGCGCGAGCGGCGCGCCCTGTCCGCCAGCGGCCATATCGGCGCGGCGAAACTGCCCGACCACATCGATGCCAAGGCTATGCGCCAAAGCCTGCCCGTCGCCAATTTGCAAAGTAAAACCCGCCTCGGGGCGATGCACAATGGTTTGGCCGTGAAAGCCGATGAGCGAGACTTGCGTTTGGCTCGACTTGAGAAAATCTTCCACCGCCTCCCCATGCGCTTTTGTAACCAGCGCATCGGCGCTGATCAGCTCGGATGGCCAAAGCGCTAAATCGGCCAGCACGGGCGTTGGCAAAGCGGCCGCGATATCCATGGCCTCGCGCAAGGCGGCGCGCGTGCTCGGCGTATAGGCTTGAAAGCCATCGCGCAATGGCTCGATATGCGCCTCGCCATCGGTTTCCAGCAGCGCCAAATCAATACCATCCATTGAGGTGCCGCTCATCAGCCCAAGGCAAGTTTTTATGGCGGTCATGGCTGGCGTCCTTTGCAAGATGTTGCCGCGCTATCGAATGGCCAATATGGCCTCTTGATTTTCAAAGGCGGTTTGCTTAACAGTTTCAGTCATGACTTATACATCAGATTTTCTCAAAACGCTCGACGAACGCGGTTTCATTGCCCAATGCACCGATGACAAAGCCCTCGACGCCGCCCTCGGCACAGATGGCGACGGCCCCGTGACGGGCTATATCGGCTATGATTGCACCGCGCCGTCTTTGCATGTCGGCAATTTAATTTCCATCCTCATGCTGCGCCGCCTGCAACAAGCAGGCCACCGACCCATCGTGGTCATTGGCGGCGGCACCACGAAAGTCGGCGACCCCTCGGGCAAAGACGAAAGCCGGCAATTGCTGACGCAAGAAAAAATCGACGAGAATAAGAAAACCATCCGCGCCACTTTCGAGCGCTTCCTCACTTTCGGCGATGGCCCCACCGATGCCATTATGGTCGATAATGACGACTGGCTTTCCAAGCTCAATTACATCGAGTTTTTGCGCGACTATGGCCGCCATTTTTCGGTCAATCGCATGATGAGTTTCGACAGCGTGAAACTGCGCCTCGAGCGCGAGCAGCCGTTGAGCTTTCTGGAATTCAACTACATGATTTTGCAGGCCTATGATTTCCTCGAATTGAACCGACGCTATGATTGCACGCTGCAAATGGGCGGCTCAGATCAATGGGGCAATATCGTCAATGGCATTGATTTGACGCGCCGCACCGACCAGAAATCAGCTTATGGCCTCACCACTAATTTGCTGACCACGGCCTCGGGCGCGAAAATGGGCAAGACCGCCCAAGGCGCGGTTTGGCTGAACGATGACCTTCTCTCGGTCTATGATTATTGGCAGTTCTGGCGCAACACAGAAGACGCCGACATTAGCCGCTTCCTGCGGCTTTTCACCGAATTACCGCTCGACGAAATCGCCCGCCTCGAAGCCCTTGAAGGGGCGGATTTAAACGAGGCCAAAAAAATTCTCGCCACCCAAGCCACCGCCATGTGCCACGGAATGGAAGCGGCGCAAAAGGCCGAAGCCACCGCGCTGGAAACTTTCGAAGGCGGCGGCACCAGCACAGATTTGCCCAGCGTCGAAATTGACGCGGCGCTATTGAGCGAAGGCTTAGGGCTATTGCAGGCCTTTGTTTTGGCGGGGCTTGCCAGCTCTAACGGCGAAGCGCGACGCCTCGTGCAAGGTGGCGGCGCCAAGGTAAATGACACGCCGCAAAAAGACATTGGCGCGAGCCTGACCCAAGAAGATGCGGTCGACGGCGCGATAAAATTATCGGCAGGCAAAAAACGCCACGTCTTGCTGCGCCCTTAAACTTTCAAACCTCAAGCCTATTCGGTTAATTGCTCGCGCGGCGGCTCGACGATTTGCTGCGCTTCCTCGTCTGGCAGGCCGATGCCAAGTTCGAAAATCCGACGAAACACACCTGGCGTCAGCACCGAAAGCGGATTGACCAGCACATCCAAATCATTCGGCGTACCGCCCACCCGATAGCCAATGCCGATCAGCCCTTCGCCCCGACGCCCGCCCAAGATGCGGCCAAGCAGCGGTATTTTGCCGGGCAAGGAGTTCAGCGAATAAGCGGGTATCACCGTGCCGCCGAAATCAAGGCTGTCGTCGGACAATTCATAATCGCCCTGCACGGTAAAGCCCACGGCCGCCCCATGCACCAGGCCGCCCTCGAGATTGACGCGGCCATTGTTCACCGAGAAATCCGATTGAAGTTTGCGGAACTTAATGCCATCGCCGGTCAGCGTGTCGGCAATTCCGGTCAAAGAGGCGAGGCTCAAAATGGAGGCCAGGACGGGAACTTTGCGCGCCCGAAAGCCCACGGCCGTAATGCGCCCGCCGACTTCGCGCGCGCGCTCTTTCTCATCCATGCCCAAATCATACAAGCTGCCCTGCGCCACCATCACGCCGCCGTAAACCCCATCTTGCCAATCAAACATCCGCAAAATATGTCCGGCATTTTCGCTTTGCAGCGAAAAATCACGGCGTATCGGCGTCGCTCTATCTATCGAGGCTATAATCGGCGTGCCGTCTTTAAATGTGCCGTCGAGGCGCAGTTTTTCATGCAGCCCCGCTTTGCGGATGAGGTGAACCTGCGCGCCATCGACATATGTGTCATGTCCGCCAAGCAGTTTTTCGACGCGCGCCTCGACCACCGCATTGGGCCCCAGAAACGGCAGGAAAGAAAACTCGGATGGCGCCACCGTGACATCTAAATTTCCTGTTTGAAAAATCTTCTCGCCATCAAACTGCTCGGCGCTAAACACCACCCGTCGAATGTCGTCTTGTTTCTCTATCGAAAGTTTAACCTTGCGGTCTCGCCCCAGCGATGTGGCGGGCAAGTTCAACCGATCGATAAACGGGCCATCGAGCGTCATTTGCACGCGCACGTCTTTCTCGCCGGCCACTCGCAAGCGCGCGCGAATATCATCCACATCGCCTTCGTCATCCGTGCCGAGAACGACCTGCACATCGCTGGTCTGACCCTTCGGTTTCGTATAGGCCAAGGGTCTTGGCACCAGCTCGGCCTCGGTTAAATCGGCATAGAGACGAATTTGCGCCGGGTTTTCCATCGCCCCTAAAACTAAAATATTTGCCGCCGTCGAGCCTTTCACGCGCTCGCCGACCCAAGCTTGGTCGAGACGAACCATGTCTTGCGGCGATAGGCTGGCGTGAGCGGCAAAGCGAGAGCCGCTGGCGGCTTGCTTGCCGAACGGCTGATCCCAGCTAAATCCGGCCGCCACTCCATTGGCTTTGGCGCGCCCCATTAGCACCATGCCGGCATTGGATATATCGGCCGTGCCATGCGCGTCGCTTATCGTGTAAGGCCCCAGCGCCTCGTCGATGTCAATGTCGCCCGCGATGGCGTCCACCTGATACTTAAAATTCGCCATATTGGCTTTGGCGCCCAAGGGAAGTTTTAGGCGCACTTTGGCCTCGGCATCGCCGCGAATGCGGTCAAAATCGAAATCAATATTTTTCAAAATGGCCAGAGGTTTGGCATTGAGGGCGTGGAGGATATCGCGAATATGGCCTGTGCCCGTAAAATCAATATCAGCGGCAAGTTGCGGATGGCGCATATCGGGAATGAAAAACCGCGCTTCGTCTAATGGCACCGGGCGGGTTTGATTGGCGTTGCGCGCGCGCGTCTCGCCCTCGCCAAAGGTTGGCAAATGCACCGTGGCGCCCTGCCCTTCCACTTGAAAACTTGTGCCGCGCAAAGACATCTGCGCCGAAATCCCTTGCAGCGGCGGCATGGATTTCAAGAAACGAAGCGAGCCATCTTCGATTTGCAGGTCGAGACGCAAGGCATCTTCGCGCAAAGGATCAGTGCGCTTGCGGCGAGTTAATTCGGCCAGCCCAACATCCAGCGTCAACGAGCCATCCACCACTTGCGCTTCCAGCAGGTTTTGGCGCACCCAGTTTTTCACCCGTGGCGAGACGGGCACAGGCCAAAGCGCCAAAGCACCCTCGCGGTCGAGGCGGCCAAATTGCGTGACGAAATCAAAATAAACATCGCGATTGGCCAGCCCAATCGAGCCGCTAAGCGACACATCGCCATAATTATGCACCGCCGTAAGTTTCTGGATATGCAACTGCCCCGTCGCCATTTCATAGACGAGCTTGGCTTTGGCGCGCGGCAGAATTAAATTTTGGTCGAATAATTTTGGCAGTTTCGCCTGCACGCCGAGCCCGTCTAAATCAAACATCAATTGGCGAACCGCGCCCTGTTTATCCAGCGTATAATTCAGCGCGCCCGACAGCGTGCCAGCGACATCGGCGACATTAAAGCGCGCGTCGCGTAGCAAAACTTGCTGCTGCGCAAAATCCGCCGTGCCAGATATCGTCAGCTCTTTAAAGGCAAGCGGCGTGCCAGATAACACCACTTGCCCAGGCGCCACAAACAGTTCGATAGAGCCGCTTTGCGCCTCGCCCCTGCCATTGAAGTCCACGCCAATCTGCGCCGTAATGGGCAAGTGAATGCCTTGCAAGGGCGCCAAGAGGCTCGACACGCGGCCTAAATCGCGCGGGTTCATATTCTGCAAAATAATATCGCCATGGCTTTTTTGCCCGGGCGTCAATTTTAGCACCGCCAGCAGCGAGCTGAATTGGCCGTTCTGTTGAAACGCAATATTGGTGTTGAGATGAATATGGTCGCCATAATGGGTCAGCAGAAATTGCGATTTGCGCGCTTGATTGTCCAAAGGCTCGCCAATGATAATCTCGCGGATGGCCATTGTTTGTAAAAAATTCGGCGTCCTCGTGCTGGACGGATTGCCCAAACCTGGGACGAAGGCATCAAGGCTTGGCGGCAAGCGGTCGCTCTCGGATAAAGAAACCGTCAGGCTTTCGACTTCCACTTCGGCCAAGGCAAATTTGCCATAGCTCCAAAGCGCCTCGCCGCTCAAGCTGGCATAGGACGGCCCAAAGCGAAGCCGCGCGTCATCTTTATCGACAACATCAATGCCCGAGACTTGCAAGGCAAACATATCGGAGCGGATAGACCAGGTGAGGCGCGGGTCTTTGAGGGTCAGGGAAATGCCCAAACTGCGCTGAAGGCCAAATTCTAGCAGGCTCGCAAGCGGGGCGATGGGCAAAGGCGTGATGCGCGTGACAATGGCCAATACCAAAACAGCGATTATGAGGGCGCCCAAAATACCCGATAAAATTTGCCCAGCCCGTCTCATGTTAAGCTAATCTTCTCCACGCGGTTCTCAAAAGCCCGCTTGACTTGCCGCCTCTTGACGAGACAAAACAACACAAGCCACAAAGCCCTTAAATGTTTATGACAGAGTTCCTTCTTAGACGCATCTCAAATATCGGAGTTTTCCATGACTGAAACTTTAAAAATTGGCGATACCGCCCCAGATTTCTCGCTCCCCGCCACCGGCACCGCCAGCGGCGAGCCAAGCTTGAGCTTATCGGCGTTCAAAGGCCGCAAATTGGTGATTTTTTTCTATCCGAAAGATAATACGCCAGGCTGCACCACAGAGAGCATCGAGTTTACCGCCGCCGCCAAAGATTTCGACAAAGCCAATACCGCCATCGTCGGCGTCTCGGCGGATAGTCTGAAAAAACACGATAATTTCATCGCCAAACACCAGCTCTCCATGCCGCTGATTTCCGACGAAGACCACGTGCTGCTGAACGCTTTTGGCGTATGGGTGGAGAAATCCATGTATGGCAAAAAATTCATGGGCATCGAACGCGCGACCTATTTAATCTCGCAAGACGGAAAAATTTCGCAAATTTGGCGCAAGGTAAAAGTCAAAGGCCATGTCGAGGCCGTCTTGGCTGCCGCCCAGTCTTAAGCGCCAGCGCTGCTTTTTTATAACGATTCACCTCCTGTTAAGCCAAAGCTGCGAAGCACTAAAGGCTTGCATTATCTCGCATTTTTTGGGAAACAATCAGGAGGCGAACAAAGATGGGATTTATGAAACCTTTGCTAGACAAATTGCGGCAGTTCTTCACGGAACGCCAGATCTACATTCGCAAGAATGGCAGCGTCGTATACGTGCCGCTCTCCAGCCGATCACAGGCTTTTTTGGCGGCGCTTTTCTTGGTCGTTTCGGGCTGGGTTGGCTATGCTTCTGTGCATGTTATTTTCGACAGCGGCTTGGGCGCCGAACGCGAGCGCGATGTGCGCGATATGCGTTTGGCCTATGAAAACGAATTAAACCGTCTGCGTCTGGCGCATGATGATTTAAACGCGCAATTGGTGCTGACCCGCGATTGGTTCTCCAAAACCACCGACACGCTAGAAAAACGCCATAATAATTTGACCCTCGTGTTCGAACAACACGCCGCTATATCCGATGAATTGCACGATATGCAATCGGCTTTTGCCCGCGTTGCCAAACGCAATAAGCGCGATAAAAACAAAACCGAGCTGGTCGCCCGCAGTGGCGATGGGCATGAAGGCGCACTGGAAAGCCGCACATTCGTGGCGCCCAGCGATATGGGCAAAGTTCAATTGACCCAAACCAAAGCGCTGGAAGCCGACACGCAAGACATCGCTATGCCGCATATGTCGAGCAATGTTTACAATCGCGTGGCCTCGCTCGATTTGCGCCAGCAAGACCTGCTGGACGCGCTAGAAGAAAACATCGACCAGCGCATCGCCGAATATGAAGGCGTTATCGAAGGCACGATTATTCTGGAGCCAGAAAGCTTCATGGCCTCGGTTCTGCCCGAAAGCGAACGCGCCATTGGCGGGCCTTACATTCCGCTTGAAGATGATGAGGCGGGCATTAACTCGGCTCTGCATCAGCAGCTATATCGCATCTCCAGCAACCTTGAGCGCTTGCAAAACCTCAGCGCTTCGGTGACCAAAATTCCGCTGGCCTTGCCCATCCATGATTTCCGCCTGACCAGTAGTTTTGGGCCGCGCATTGACCCGTTTAAAAAACGCGCCGCTTTTCATGCTGGCGTCGATTTCGGCACCGCAACCGGCACCCCCGTGTATGCCACTTTGCCCGGCACGGTAACCCGCGCTGGCTATAAAGGCCCCTATGGGCTGGTGGTTGAGATTGACCACGGCAATGGGTTTCGCACCCGCTATGGCCATTTGGCACGCAGCCGCGTGCGGCGCGGACAAAGCGTCGACTTTCAACAACATATCGCCGATGCTGGCAATAGTGGCCGCAGCACCGGCCCCCATTTGCATTATGAAGTCTGGTATCAAGGCAAAGTGCGCAACCCGGTGGCTTTTCTCGACTCGGGCAAACAAGTTTTCAATATTGCCGAGACGCTCTCGCGCGTAGAACAAAATAAATAACCCTGATTGGAACCCCATGGCCGACGCCCCGAAGACCAAATCTGCCCCCTCGATTCTTAGCCAAGACATGCATGTCATTGGCAAGATTTTCTCGACCGGAGACATTCAAATCGAAGGCCGATTGGATGGCGACCTATGCTCGCATGCGGTAACGGTTGGCGCTCAAGCCGAAGTAAACGGCGAAGTCGCTGGCGATACCGTCACGGTATTTGGCAAAGTCAACGGCACGGTGCGCGGTCGTCAAGTCTATCTTTGCGCCACCTGCCGCGTCGATGGCGATGTGTTTAACGAAGCCCTAGCCATCGAGTCGGGCGCCCAACTGAATGGCGCTGTGAAAAACGAAAAAGATCCGCTGAAAAACGCCGCCATTCGTCCCGCCAGCCAATCCAGTCAAGATAGCTAGCCGACAACCGTCACGTCGATGCCAGAGTTTGAGTAAACTGGTTTTAATTTCTTAGTCTAAATCGGCCACGCCACTGGCGCCGCCCTCTGCGTTCACGCGTTGCGCCAAGGCGGCTTCCATGAACGGGTCTAGGGCGCCATCTAGCACAGCACTCGGATTGCCGCTTTCGACGCCCGTGCGCAAATCTTTGACCATCTGATACGGCTGCAAAACATACGAGCGGATTTGATGCCCCCAGCCAATTTCGGTTTTGGCATCGGCATTGGCATTGGCTTCTTCTTCGCGCCGCTGCAATTCCATTTCATACAGACGCGCGCGCAACATCGCCCACGCGGTGGCGCGGTTTTTATGCTGCGAGCGTTGGTTCTGGCACTGCACCGCAATATTGGTCGGAATATGGGTAATCCGCACGGCGCTATCGGTGGTATTGACGTGCTGACCGCCGGCGCCGCTGGCGCGAAACGTATCAATGCGCACATCGCTTTCCGACACATCAATGGCAATCGTATCGTCAATCACCGGATAGCACCCAACGCTGGCAAAACTTGTGTGGCGGCGCGCATTGCTATCAAACGGCGAGATGCGCACCAAGCGATGCACACCGCTTTCCGTCTTGCCCCAGCCATAAGCATTATGGCCTTTAATCTCAATGGTGGTTGATTTCAGCCCCGCTTCGTCGCCATTGGTCTGCTCGATGACGCTGGCCTTATAGCCTTTTTTCTCGGCCCAACGCAGATACATGCGCTGCATCATTTGCGTCCAGTCTTGGCTTTCCGTGCCGCCTGCGCCCGCATGAACTTCGATATAACAATCATTGCTATCGGCCTCGCCCGACAAAAGCGTTTCCACTTCCATGCGCGAGGCGGTCTCGCTTAATGCCGCCAAAGCCGCTTCGCTTTCGCTGACGATATCGCTATCGCCCTCGGCTTCACCCAGCTCAATCATTTCGACATGGTCGTTCATATCGGCTTCTAGCTGGCGGCAGGTTTTAATGGCGCTCTCGAGGCGGGTGCGTTCTTGCATCAGGCTTTGGGCGCGCTCGGGATTATTCCAAAGCTCGGGGTCTTCGGCGCGTTTGTTTAACTCTTCGAGGCGAACCAAAGCGACATCCCAGTCAAAGATGCCTCCTCAGCAGTTCCACCGACTGCTGGATACGATCTATATAAAGAGTGTTTTCCGCGCGCAAAATTTCAAGTCCCCATAAGTCCCAAGGAAACGCAATCTAGAGGGACGGTGAAAATTAGTAAAGACCGCCCGTGCCAGCGCCCACTGTTTCGGTGTTTACCGCCGGACGCTTGCGACGATTGGTGCCGCTCGGGCCGCGCACAACCGCCTGTTTGCTGCCAATCGAAGGCTCATTGCCCAATTTAAAGGCTTCCAAAATAACCGTCTCATCTTCGGGCCGAGCGAGCTTGCCCGTCTTGGCATTAATCCGCACGAGGCTTACCGCAGACGGCACGCGAAACGGCGGTGTCGGCTGGCTCTTTAGGGCTTCTTCCATGAAGGCTTTAAAAATCGGCCCGGCCACCACGCCGCCGCTTTCGCCGCGCCCCAAGGGTCGATTGTCGTCATACCCGACATAAACGCCCACCACGAGGTCGGCCGAAAAGCCGATAAACCAAGCATCGCGGCTATCATTGGTGGTGCCTGTTTTGCCTGCCAAAGGTTTGCCAATGGTGCTAATGCGACGCCCCGTGCCGCGTTTGACGACGCCTTCCAGCATGGAAACCACTTGATAGGCGGTTTGCGGCGATAAGACTTGCTCGCGGTCATCGGGTAAATCGGGCGCGGTTTGCTGCTGATAGACTTCATCGCTGCAAGCAATGCAGGCGCGTTGGTCATATTTAAATAGGTTCTCGCCATAGCGATCTTGCACGCGGTCAATGAAGCGCGGCTCAATGCGTTTGCCGCCATTGACCAACATCGCATAGGCCGATGTGAGGCGCATCAGCGTGGTCTCGCCTGCCCCCAAAGACATCGCCAAAACTTTCGGCATGGTGGTGTTAATGTTAAAGCGCGCCGCATAATCGGTAATTTTGGCCATGCCGACTTCTTGCGCCATGCGAATGGTCATCAGGTTGCGGCTTTTCTCCATGCCCAAGCGCAGGGTCGAGAGGCCGTAAAAGCGGCGGGCGTAGTTTTCCGGTTTCCACAGCCCTTGGTCTTTGCCTTGATCCATAACAAAGGGCGCATCTAGCACCAGACTGGCTGGCGTGAAACCGCTATCCAAAGCGGCGGCATAAACGAAAGGTTTAAACGCCGAGCCAGGTTGGCGGCTGGCTTGCGTGGCGCGGTTAAATTCGCTGGCCGAGAAACTATAGCCGCCGACCATGGCTTGCACGCGACCCGTATGCGGGTTTAACGCGACCATGGCGCCGTTAACTTCAGGGGCTTGTTTCAACTCATACTGCCCTTCGCTGGACAGCGCATTGACCCAAACAACATCGCCGACTTTCAAAACATCGGAGACTTTCCGAATTTTCGGGCCTTTGATTTTATAGGTGTTTTCTGGCGATGGGGCTTCGCGCGCCCATTTCACGCCCTTCAACGCCACAACGCCAAGCTCCACCGATTCCTCGAAACGGCGCGCGCGGGTCATCCTCGGGCGCAAGCCAATCGAGGCCTCTTGCTGTTCGTCATCCACCGATAAAACCACCGACAAATCGGTTGGAATGGCAATTTTGGTGAGCTGCTCCCACCAGGCTTCCAAAGTTTCCATCTCGCCAACGGGGCCGCGATAGCCGCGTCTGCGGTCATAATTTTGCAAGCCTTCGCGCAAAGACTTCAGCGCCAGTTTTTGAAAATCCGTATTCAACGTCGTGCGAATGGACAGCCCACCGCCATAAAGCTGCTTCTCGCCGTACAGCCCATAGACTTCTCGGCGCACTTCTTCGACGAAATATTCTGCCGCGAAACGGCGCAAACTGGCCGGACGGTCGGCGACGACCAGCTCTTGTGCGGCCGAATTGCGCGCTTGGCCGTCCGTGATATAGCCATTGTCGCGCATCCGCCCGATGACCCAATTGCGCCGCGCAATGGCGCGCGCGCGTTTGCGGAACGGGTGATAATTATTCGGCGCTTTTGGCAAAGCCGCCAGATAGGCCGCCTCGGCAATGGTTAAATCGCTCAGCGGCTTGTCAAAATAATTCAACGCCGCAGCCGCCACCCCATAGCTGCCGAGGCCGAGGTAAATCTCATTGAGATAGAGTTCCAATAATTGCCGCTTGGTAAATGTGCGCTCCAGCCGCAAAGCCAGCACCGCCTCTTTGAGCTTGCGCTCAAAGGTAACATCCGAGCTGAGCAGGAAGTTTTTCGCCACTTGCTGGGTAATCGTCGAAGCGCCCTCGAGGCGGCGTCCGGTGACGACATTAATCATATTGGCCACAACGGCGCGCAAAATGCCGACGAAATCAATGCCCGAATGGTCGTAGAAATTTTTATCTTCCGCCGCCAAAAACGCATTGATGAGATGGTCGGGTGCGGTGTCTATCGGCACGAAAATACGCCGCTCTTGGGCATATTCGGCAATCAACAGGCCATTGCCCGCATGGGCGCGGCTCATCACTGGCGGGGTATAATTGGCCAAATGCTCGTAATTGGGCAAGCCGCTATTCAGGCGCCATAGCACCAAAACCAGCACAAATAAGGCGATCGTCCCCAAAGTGACGGCAATGCCTGCAATGTTTCCCAAAAACTTCATGACTTATTTCCCCAAGGCACGGATACGCGACCTCCCCTATATGCCCCTTAAATAGGGCGGCACTATGGCATTTTGCAAGGTAATTATGCGCCGGGTCTAGCGCGCCGACGCGACCCGCGTACCCCGGAAAAACCCATCGACGGATTTCACCAAAGCACCCGCAACTTTGCGCCGCCAACTGCTGGTCACCAATTGCTTTTCATCCTTGCGATTGGTCAAAAACCCCAGCTCAATCAGCACCGAGGGAACATCGGGCGCCTTTAGCACTCGAAAGCCCGCAAAGCGATGCGTGCGGTCTAGCAGATTGGTTTTATGGCGCGCGTTATCGACCACGAGTTTGGCAAATTTCACCGAAAGATTTTTGGTTTCGCGCTGCGCCAAGTCGATGAGAATATCGGCTACTTCGGCAGGCTGGTCGGCGAAATCAATGCCCGCGATAATATCCGATTGGTTTTCTTTGCGCGCCAAAGCCGCCGCCTCTTTATCAGAGGCGGTTTCCGACAGCGTATAAATCGACATGCCGCGCACATTTTTGCGCTGAATGGCATCGGCGTGGATGGAGATAAATAAATCGGCATTATGTTTGCGCGCGATATTCACCCTCTGGCGCAGCGGAATATAAATGTCGCGATTGCGCGTTTGATAGACTTTATATTTTTTCGTGGCGCGCAATTGTTTGGCCAGCTCGCGGGTGAAGGCCAAGGTCACGGCTTTTTCTTTGGCCTTTCGGCCATGCGCGCCCGGGTCGACGCCGCCATGGCCTGCATCAATAACAATCACCGGCTTGGCATTACGTTTGCTGCGCGGCTTAAAGGCAGGCGGCGGCGCGGCTTTGGCGGTTTTTTTGTTTTGGGCGCGACTGGCTTCGCGGTCTTTTTTCACTTGTTGGGCAAAGGCTTTCGTCGAGCTTGGCACTAAGTCGACCACCAAACGATGCGGCAAGCCAGACGATGGCGCCAAGACAAAACTCTTGGCCACGCGCACCGGAGAGGCCGCGTCAATTACCAGACGGCTTTTGCCAGCCGTAAATTGGCCAAAGCGCAAGCCGCTGACCAATTTGGCAGATTTCGATATCTCCGGAGTTTGGCTCGGCCAATCGAGCGACGGCAAATCGATGACGACGCGGCGTGGCTTGTCCAATAAGAAGACGCGGAAATCAACTTTCTGCGATAAATCCAGCACCACCCGCGTGCGCGCCTCGGTGACGCCGAGGCGAATATCTTTCACCACATTGGCCGCCTGCACAGGCGCGCCCAATGCCAAGACAAAAGAAAAGCTAAACGCCAAGCTCAAAAGCAGCCAGCCAAGCAGCTTGCGGGGTCTTGAAAAAAGGACGGCTAGCGGGTTCATGGTTTTTGGTTTTCTCCTGCCCTGGGGGCGACTCACTGCGTTGGCCATAGTCTAGCAATTTCCGAAGCTTTGCGCGACCACACCGCCATAAAAACAATCACCCATCCCTAACCAATTGATTTTATTTATTTTTATTACCTGCGACGTATTCGCCTTGCAATCCCCAGAGCGCGTCTGTAAAACTATTTACGTGTTTGACAAAAAGTGTCCTCACCCCGATGGCCAAATGGAGCCGGCGGTGAAACAGCCACTTAAAAAAACTCATGAGCCAGGCGATAGCCTCGGCCATAACCGAAACTTTTTAACAGGATGTCGCGTGACCTACGCTGCAGCAACAACAAAAGTGACTTTGCAAACTCCAGCTTCCGCTGTGGTTTCGAATAGCTGTGCGCCAGGTTCGACGTCTTTCTCATTTTCCTTTTTTACTAAACATTTACGCAGGCTGACGGAGACGGGCTTTGCCCTCACACCGCGCTTGGCGGGAGACTTTCATGACCAAGAATATGCTTATCGATGCCATCCACCCGGAAGAAAC